>Ga0190313_1000007_pt1 | contig 219116 bp, 236 predicted proteins | sample 4870071011_MG_FD_169989 | JGI IMG/M metagenome (GOLD analysis project Ga0190313, IMG submission 169989) | Hydrothermal vent sediment bacterial communities from Southern Trench, Guaymas Basin, Mexico - 4870-07-10-11_MG | ecosystem: Environmental > Aquatic > Marine > Hydrothermal vents >...
TATTAGCAGAAATGTCTAGGTCAAAGGAGTAGAATATAGGTTTTCATGAACTATCTCCTTAAGCTGCTTCCTAGGCTTAGGTTCAGGTTTCTCGGCAGGCCAGCCCATAGCTATAATAGCGATAGGTACTTTGCTTGAAGGTATGTTGAGAATTTTCTGTATTTCCTTAACGTTTCTAAGAGTCTGTATCCAAACTGTCCCTAGTCCTAGAGCGTGTGCTGCAAGCATAATGTACATAGCTGCGTTTGCGCAATCTACTTGATAAGATATTGGAGCTAGCTCTTTATCGCAAATAACAACTATAGCTACTGGAGCATTGGATACCGGTTTAGCCCATCTATGTATTCTTGACAAATTCTCCAAGAGCTCTTTATTCTTCACGACAATAAATTCCCAGGGTTGCATATTTTTAGCACTTGGAGCAAACCTTGCAACATCGAGTATTTTGAAGACTAGATTGCCAGCACAGGTTCTAACTTAAACATCCTTATACTTCTTCTAGTTTAAAGAATTCTAAATACTTCTTGCTTTCACTAATATTGTTTTCAACCATGCTAGGTGTACTCTTTTTACATTTGTTTTTCTTAAAACTTAAAAATTCCATGAATTAAATGTTCTTGCGTGTAAAATGTTTTAGAGAAACCAAGGTTCCTCTAAACAATAATTTTAAATTTTCTGGTTCTATAATATAGTAGGCAATTGTTTTTTCTTCAAATAAATGTGTGGAAAGTTTAACGAATCATATGCAATTGCATGGTTAAAAGAGGGTTAGGATAATGAATGGAAAACCGCTTCCAGTAACCATTATCGAGAATACGTCCCATATGAAATTTAGACAATGCTGTAGTATATTTTGCTAATAAATGAGGTTAACATATGGACTGCACAGTATTTTTCATGGCATCGTTTCTAGCTCCTATAACCTTAGGTTTACCAGCATTCATAGTTGATGGCAGGAAAGCCGATATATACTTGGTCTTTAATTTGTCTTTAATTACTATAATCTATCTTTTAGGTACAATACTGTATTTCGAAAGTAAAGAGAAAATAGTTCATGTAATTTTAGTAAAGAATAGTATATTAGGAGAATTTTACGGCTTAATAGTAGACCCGTATTCCATTACTGTAGGCTTGGTTGTGCTTTCCTGCGGCATACTATTTCTTGTTTACTCTATAGATTATTTGAGTAAGGATAACAGACTGCACCCTGTAAGAAGAGGTAAAGGGAGGTTTTATGGGTGGATGCTTTTATTTATGGGTTCTACATTGGCCTTTCTTCATGCATCAACACTAATAGAGGCTTTAATATTCTTCGAACTTATGAGCTTATCATGTTGGGGAGTAATTTCATATTATGGATCAGCTAGGGATATTATTTCAGCAAATAAAGCACTACTTTACACGCATGTAGGAGCGGTTCTGGGACTATATTTAGCTTCGTTCCTTAGCCTATATTACATTGGAGATACTAGCCTATTTTCACTATCCAATTTACCTGCTTACGCGAAAACCGAGCTTCTCCTACTTGTAATGGTCGCTTCGCTAGCTAAATCAGCACAGTTTCCATTCTATTCATGGCTTTTAGACGCTATGGTTGCTCCAACACCAGCTTCAGCCTTTCTACATGGAGCAGCTATGATAGAAATGGGTGTTTACTTGTTAGGGAGAATTGCACAGTTCATAAACGCTACATCCCCTATTGTATTGTACGTTTTAGTATTGCTAATGGTGATCACATGTATAATATGTATGTTAATGTATCCTCTGCAAGTGAATGCTAAGAGGTTTCTAGCTTACTCGACAATAGGAGAGGCTATGATCATGTATATTGGCGTAGTTTATGCCTTAGCAGGTTCTAGTATTGGGTTAAAAGCGACTATAGCTTATCTCGTAAACCATGCGTTCATTAAAGGTTTAGGATTTTTAATTGTAGGTGTTTTTGAATATACTTACGGTACACACAATATGAGACATATAAGTAACTTAATTCTTAAATCTAAACTTCTAAGCATGGGATGGTTTACATCGATAATTGGTCTTTCCGGCGCTCCACCTTTTAGTCTCTTCTTTGGCAAAATGCTTATATTGGCATCGGTTACTAGCGTGGAAACCCTGCTATATTTAATTCCAGTGTTCGCTATGATAGTGTATTCTTGTGTATTCTTCATAGTAGGTATTTCATGGGTTAATAGAATGATCTTTAGTGAATGTGAAGAAGAGAACTTAGCTGTAGTAACTAAAATACCTACCTTGATGAAGTACTCTATAATCTCCCTCATAGTATTCTCTTTAACTTCGCACTTCCTCTTCTATAACATGATTTCCCAAATAACAATTTATGGAGGGCTTACCAGTTGAGCGGTGCGGTTAATAGTAGGATATTGAAAGTAGCTTTCTCCTCCCTTACGGTAGTCGTATTAACCTTAGTATCGTTAATCATGTATGTTAACAATATTGAGCTCGATATTCATGGAATAGTGCTTCGTGTAGATTCTATGTCGCTACCCTTTATTTTAAACATAGGGATAGTTGGCATAGCAGCTATAATTTCATCTTACGAGTATTTACGGCTATATGATGGTAAAAACATAAAACTTCCATACTACTTCTTCCTTTTACTGTTCGTGACATCCATGATGATGATACCCATGCTTAGAAACTGGCTTGTTTTCATATTCTTCTGGGAAGTAATGACATTAATGTCGTACCTTCTAGTCATATACGATTACAAAGACGCTAAAATACTGAGTATTGGTCGAAATTACTTCATATTAATGCATGTATTCAGTACAAGCTGCCTCCTATTACTATTCATGATGGTTAACTACTTTTCTGGAACATATGATTTCACATATTATAACGAGTTTTCCACAGTCCTTCTATGTCTTGGACTCATAGGGTTCGGTATTAAAGCTGGACTCTTTCCCTTGCACTTCTGGCTGCCTCAAGTGCACCCTGTCGCTCCGTCGCCTATCTCCGCTCTACTTTCTGGAAGCATGGTTAAACTAGGAATCTATGGTCTAGCTAGGTTGCTTGTTCTTTTGAAAGCAGAAATTCCTTCATGGTTCTTTTACGCGCTGACCTTAACGGCGTTGATTAACGTTATCATGGCTTTTATCATGTATCCTTTGCAGAAGGATATAAAGAGGCTATTTGCATGGTCAACCATAGATAATATAGGATGGATAATGCTTCTAGTAGCTATTTTAACGTTAAGAATTGAGCATGCAGAAACCATAATAGGGTTATACGTTCTTAGCCATGGTCTTGCAAAAGCATCGGTGTTCATACTTTCCGGAGGTATGATCTATGTTTATGGAACTAGAAACCTAAACAAGGTAAAGGGCATGGTCCATAGTTGTAAATCTCTTGCTTTACTATTAGTAGCTGCAATACTTGCACTTGAAGGTGTTCCTCCATTTAGCTTGTTCTTATGTAAACACGATGTTGTTTTGAATTTATTGCATGTAAATATGCTGCTTGCCGTATTCATGCTTGTAAACTGGGTTTTAGTTTTCATAATATTTCTAGCTATAATTCATGAATACTTATTTGCTGAAGGAAAGCCAGAAATACTTAGACCACTTCCGCGCACCATATCGTATACGGCATTGGCCTTGATAATAGCGTCTACTCTAGCGTACCCGTTACTCTTGATGCTAATAGGTGCTAAGCCATGAATACCTCGTGGGTTCCTTTAGAAACATCTGTTCTACTTTACATTATCGCTGCTTTGTCCGGAATTATATTCCATAAGGAGTATAGGTTAGCTATTCGTACATCATGCGCTATATCTGCTATATCATCAGGGATTTTAGCATTCTCTAGTGCTTATATGCTTCTCATAGCAAAGCATATAACACAAGCCACACTTATTTTCGGGGTACCCATGTTTTTTGACGGTTTAACACTGTTCATGCTTACTTTACTTGGATTACTAGGCGTCTCAACAGCATTATACTCTATCTCATACATGGAGAGATATATTAGAATAGGCCATGGATGGCTTTACGGTATGTTATATAATATATTTCTACTTTCACTGCTCATGGTTACTATATTGAGAAATCTTGCTGCACTCATATTTTTCTGGGAAATTATGACCCTTTCATCTTACCTATTAATAATATGGGAGTATGATGTAAGCAGAGTTCGAAGAGCAGGATTCAGATATTTTACGTTAACACATTTACTTAGCACATTACCTCTCACAGCTGCTATATTACTTATCCATATTGAATATGGAACAGTAGATGTAGCGTCTCTACAGTATAGGATAGAGTATAGTCTCCCATTGTATATGCTGCTAATTATCGGGTGCGGTAGTAAGGCAGGAATATTTCCTTTTCACTTCTGGATGCCTGAAGCACAGCTTGTAGCTCCAAGCGGTATTTCAGCAATGATATCTAGCGGAATGAACAATGTAGCATTCTACACTTTAATTAGGCTTCTATACTTAAGCGGGCCACATGATCCCATTTTAGGCTACATACTCATGTTGTTCGGTATAGTAACCGTAGTTTCATGCTGCTTCTTAGCATTTGCCCAGCATGAATATAAGAAAACTATAGCATATTACAGTATGAGCCATATGGGATTTGCTTGGCTTGCCGTAGGAGCTAGTTTAGTATTCTTAGCTGAAGGAGTAGAGTATGTAGTGTTAGCTTCCTTAGCCTTATCGGCTGGCTTATATCAGCTACTTAACAACGTGATATCTAAAGCATCACTGTTCATGAATGCTGGTTCAATACTTTACGAAACAAGTAACCATAGCTTATTCTCGGTAAGAGGTGTTTCCAAGGTCTTACCCGTAACCTCAATATCAATACTAATAGCTTCATTCTCTATGATAGGTCTCCCCCCGTTAAGCGGTTTTTTCTCTAAATGGCTAATATATCAAACTTTGATAGGTTCGAAGAACACGTACTTAATGATATGCGGTATAATTGCTTTAGCTATAACGGTACTTTCTCTTTCAACATTGATAGAACTGTATTCTAAGACCATATACAGAGGGTTCAAGCTTAGAGAAATAGTGCTAGATTTTAAAGAACTACCTTTAACAATGCTTTTAGGTCAAGGAATCCCAACAGTCCTCTGCATAACATTAGGAGTTATTGTACCCCACGTAGTCACCGTGTTGGCAAGTATTTCCTCAAACATATTGAACATAGAATACTTAACTGTGCTTAAGAGTATCGAGTTAAAATACTTTTTACCCATAATTACAGTACCCTATGTTCACAAATACTACTCACTAACGTTTTCCCAAATATTATTCGCCACAACGGCACTATCTATGTTTACCGCCATTTTCGTCCATACAAAAATAAGTAGAATAATTGTCCATGAAGTTATGCACGAATTTGAAATAATAAAACGTGAGGTTATGTTACTTCACATGATAGAGAAAAGGGTTTTCCATAGAATACTACTTTCAATAGACGGCATTTTCAACACTGTAGCATCATTTAACCTCGCACTAAGCACACGCTTCAGTAACTTCATACAATACCCCATAGTAGCATTTACTTCATCTATAAAGCTACTTGTAGAATACTATAATGTACTTCGTGAACGTATTAGTTGCCTTAGAGCTAAGATATTTAGTGTAGCTTTAAAGAATTTAAAAAGAGAGTACCTTGCCGCAAAACAGATGCTATCCGCAACTTCAAGAAAACACACTTACCTGCATGGATTAGTAAGTAAGATAGATTACCAGAAAACCGTAGGCAAGTATTTGCTACTCAAAGAGTTAGAAGTGCGAGACACTGAAAGGGAAATATATTTCGATGAAATCCTGTGGAAACCCTTAGCCATTGTCCTAATAAAGTTAATGGGAAGGATAAGAGAAGAAATCATGGACCTAGAGTTTTCAGTATTTGCCATGATCTTATTTATCCTTACAGTTCTCTTAATTGTATTGCTAATCCTATAGGATACTGTTTTCACGAGGTTGAGTAAAAAACTGTTAAATTCTCCCGCTAAATATTAACTTCTGGTAACCTAGAAATAGGTGAGGTGTATTTATGGGTAAATGCGCGCTATGCGGTAGGGAAGACGTTTCTCTACTTATGGCTTTACATAAGAAGTACGGTTACATAATGATATGTACCGAGTGTTGGAAAAAGAACTGGCATGACCTACTACCCTATGGTGGTGGAGAAAGAAGCTGTTGTGAATAGTTCTAGCCAATACTTTTCCATTATGTTTCAAGTTTAAGTTTTTCTATTTAAACACACTAAATTATCTTAGGGTGTTCGGTTTTTGAGCGGCCCACCATACCATATTAAAGCCAGGCCCGAAGATATTGCTGCAAGAATAATTATTGCCGGAGATCCTGCACGTGTTGAACAAGTTGCTGGAATGCTTAAGGATGCTAAGCTTGTAAACACTAACAGAGGTTTCATAACGTACACAGGCTACTATAAGGATGTTCCGATAACTATAGCAACACATGGTATTGGCGCTCCCTCAGCAGCTATTGTTTTTGAAGAACTTGTAATGCTTGGAGCCAAAGCAGTGGTAAGATTAGGAACGTGTGGAGGCCTAGTCGAGGAACTTAGGAAAGGAGATATAGTAGTAGCCACTGGAGCAGCATATCCTGTAGGCGGTGGAGCCGTTGGAATGTACGTTCCAGACTCATGCATGCCCACGGCACCTCATCCAGAAGTAACTACGGCATTAATAGATGCTGCTAGGGAGAATAACGTTAAGTTCCTTTTAGGCCCTGTTATTAGTAGTGATGCTTTCTATGCTGAGGATCCGGAATTTGTAAAGAAATGGTCTCATAGAGGAATGGTTGCTGTTGAAATGGAGTGTGCTATGCTTTTTGCTCTTGGGTGGATGAGAAAGATTAAAACAGGGGCATTACTTGTTGTAAGTGATAGTCTTGTTCACGAAGAGGAGAAAGCGTTAGCAACGGCTGAGGAATTAAGGAATGTAATGAATGTTGCAGCCAAAGTTGTTTTAGACGCATTAGTGAAAGTTAAAGTGTAGCAAATTCATTTGTACTCTATTTTTCCTTCCCAAACATCCCATTCTTCGTTGTATTCGAACATGCTTAAGTCAATAGGTTCTATGTTAAGAAGTTTCGCCTTAAAACCTATTTCGGCTATAGAGCCAGTATTGTAGCTTAACCACACTGTGTACATTCCATTCTTCTCGGCAACAAGGTAAACTAAAACCTTCTTCGATTTCCCAGGAATAATCACTGCTGGCGTTGTTGAAACAACCATACCGCTACTATTAACAAGGCTTGCTCCAACCCAGAACTCTGACGGAACTCCCCCATTAGTCCTAGTATCTAATTCAAAAGTTATCATGGCTGGAGCATTATCTATAGACACGTTAAAAACTACGCCTTCAACATGGCTTGCAGTAGGCAGGTCCAAGGTACTCCCTATTTTCAGAACTGGTGTTGATTGCGGAGAACCCAGGTTCTTGACTTCGCTTAAGGTTACTGAGTACTCCTTATCTTTACTCTCTATGACTATGAAAAGCCCATCTGTGGAAAAGACTTTCCTCATCCATCCTCCCTTAACCATTTTACCGTTTACCGTATGTCCTCCCCAAGTAACATAGTATGAAGGTATTATTACGCTATTTAGTTCAGCAACAACACCTGTAGGAGTCCATCGATTAAGGGAAAACTCTGTAACTAAGCAGTCTGAAACAGGTTGAATAGCTACTATCTTTCCTCCTACGGGACTCTTTTTTAAAAGTATAAGGTTGTTCTCACTATTTCTTATTTTAAACAATAGGAAACCGTAATTGCCCTTGATGAAGTACTCCTTATTATAGTCAAGTTCTATAGGCTCTTGCAGTACTATGGTTAATTCGCCTTGGACTTTAGCGTTGTGAATTTCAGCGCTAATAATGTATTCTGCTTTGCAATCTCCAGTAATGTATACCCAGTCCTCTCCTTTTACAGTGTATGGAAGTTTAATGTCCTTTAAGTTTACTTCATGAAACAACCCAGTATATCTTGTTTCAGAAGCTACCATTATTTTGAGCCCTACAGTTAATTTCGGATTTTCACCTGTCACTATAACGTTTTTGATAGTAAGGTAATAGTATGCCGTAGCTGATGTTATTTCGAATATTCTTTCAAACCCCTTGTCTGAGGTAAAATTATACCTTATGATTTTAAGAGGAACCTTAACTTCTTTGCGTTGAAAATATTGAGTTGTCGGTGTTGGTGATGTTTCAGTTGGAGAAGGTGAAGTTGAGGTTGGGGACGGAGTCCCGGTGGACTCTACAGTTTCGGGTGTAGGTGTAGTGTATGGTCTTCTTTGAATAGAGTAAAGTACTCCCCCAAGGATTAGAATTAGAACAGTAACCGCTATGATAGCTACTTTCTTCATAAGGTAATTCCCTCTTGTTCGGCGAAATTTTAACGTAGAGTTTTGAAATATATTTTTCTCATGAGGCTGAATCTTAAATGGAAATATATGTTGGAACTTCAGGTTGGCTATACGATTGGAATATTGGGGGTAACCTAGAATGGTATGTTAAATTTTCAAGCTTAAATACTGTGGAACTTAATGCTTCTTTCTACCGCTTCCCCTTTAGAAACCAGGTTAGATCATGGGCTAGAAAAGGTAGTAAGCTTAAATGGGCTATTAAAGTTCATAGAAGTATAACACACTATAGGAAGTTGAAGAACGCTTATGATATATGGGTAAAATTCTACAATCTATTCTCGCCTATGGGTGAACTTATTGATTTCTATCTTTTCCAAATGCCTCCCTCATTTACTAAAACAACTGAAAACATTAGGAGAATCAAGGAGTTCGCTAATAGGTTAGGTTTAGGTTCGAAATTCGCTATAGAATTTAGGCATAAAAGCTGGTTTAATGAGGAGACAGTTAAGCTCTGTAAAAGTTTAGGTATAACCTTAGTATCTATAGATGCTCCAATAGCTACTTGGATTGTCTCCCCTAATAATATTGTTTACTTGAGAATGCATGGTAAAGAGGAATGGTATGCTTACGATTACAGCTATGGAGAATTGAAAAGCATAGCTGATGAAATATTGTCGCTAAATCCCTCCAAAGTATACGTTTTCTTCAACAATAACCACTGGATGCTTGAAAACGCAAGAGTAATGAAGAAAATACTTGAGCGAGCATAGGTTTCCCTTTAGAAACTGCGTTTTTAAATACTTAGTTAAAAATAAAGGATTTAGAGGAAGGAAGTTAGCAAAATGAGGTGTAGTTAGCTGTCCTTCATACATACAGCAGACATTCACATTGGTGCTTTCAGCCATACACCTTTAAGAAGAGCTCCGTTAGAAGCTTTTAAAACAATAGTAGATTTAGCTCTTAGCGAAGGAGAGAAGGTATTAGTCATTGCAGGAGACTTGTTTGAATCTCCCAGAGTAGGTCATGAGCTAACTATTGAGACCGTAAGAACGCTTAAAAGAGCTAAGAGGGAAGGTTTAGAGGTAATTGTTACACCAGGATCGCACGACTTGACCGTTAAAGGCCATGGGACTTTAGCTTTACTTAGCGAAGTAGGATTAGTTAAGATAACGGAGTCCATTGAGTCAGAATTTAAGTTAAAACTTAAACCTACAATAGCATATAACCTCAGGTTTTATGGTATACCCGGATTTAAAGGTGGTAGGGAAGTAGAGTATTTAGAATCTAGAAGGGTAGAATATGGGGATTTCAACAGCAGCTACGATAATGTTCTTATAGCTCATGTAGGTCTAGATTTCGGAGCTTTAGATCTTTCAAAAATAAGCCCAAAATACTCCGTAATTAAACTATCTAGAGAAGCTCAAAAATCCATACATAAGCATTTCAGATATATAGCTCTAGGCCACATACATTTCCCTGTTCCCTACAATGAATCTTTCGAAGCTAACATAGCATATCCAGGCGCACCAATAGGTAGAGATGCTAGTGATATTTTTGAAACCTATAAGCTACGTGAAACGTTCAATACTGATAGAAGAGTTTTACACGTAAAATTAGATGGGAAAATACCTAAAGTAAAAGCTTTGAAAAATAGCTTCAACTTAGGAGTAGATGTAGTAGAAATAAATTCCCCATCAGAGGCTATAGCGACGGTAAAATCTAGGCTTAAAGACATACCAGAGAAATTTAAATGTCTAATAGTATTCACCGGGAAAGTAGACTTTGAAAAATATAGTAGAATAAGGAAGTATGTTGAAGAAGAGGCTAAAAAGCACGGAGCATGGACCCATATAATTCATAGTGAAGTAAGTGACGAATATGTTCAGCTTCTTGAGGAATTTAAAGCAGACTTAACGAACATTGAGGCAATAGAGTTAGAAGCTATAAGAAACCTTATCAGAAAGTACGGTATTAAAACCCAACCTCAAAAAATTCTCGAGCTAATTAACGTACTAGGTAGAGAGTATCCTGAAGGGGTTAAGAAAACAGTTTTTGATGAAGAAGTAATTGAGGAAGTAATGAAAATTTTAGAAGAAATTATTGGAAGGTGAAAGGGTGATGGATAATTTAACAAGTGTTTTAGAAAACGTTTTAGGATCTTTGGCTAAAATGGTTTCAGAAGTAGCTCAAGACGAAGTAACTAAATTATTTGCCGAAATATATCAGCAATACTACGCAGTTAAAAAGCTTGAAGAACCTATAGGCTCAAATATAGCATTTGTTGATGCTGGAATATACCCTTTAGACATGGACATAGCTAGGGTAATGTACATTCAAATTGGGGCTTTAATCAGAGATTCTGATGGTGAACTTAGAACGATAAACAGCATCTCTGGTTTAGAACACCACCCTCCGGTAGAGAGAATAATTTTAACTGTTACCCGTAGAAGAACGTTTAGTGGAGGGGTTTTAAGACACATTTTCGAAGTAAAAATACAGACTCCTGAAAGAAACTCGCTTCTCCTAGAAAATAATAGTGAAGCTCAAAGAGTTTCTAAAGAAATAACGGAAATACTTAGAGAATTAGGTTTAACCATTGAACCTAGAAGACCACTCCTATATCGTAAGCTAGCTAAATACATTGAGGGACTTATAGAGTTAGCTTACGGCTTAAAACTAGCAGAGTACGGTGATTTAAGTAAAGCTGTAATTGATGGAACTCTCATTAGATGGCTTAGACCTAAGAGGAAATCAATTAAGCACAAAGTTGACGGTTTAAATATATTGTCAGTGATTTTAAACAGTAAAGTATCTGATGTTAAGAAGCAGTGTGTAAATAAGCTAGCTGGTTTAGCTAAAACAACAGCTTTTACAACATTAGCTAGGGCTATGAAAATATTTGAACGTGAAATAAGAAATGGACATTATGAACTCTATACTTTGATTAACAAACGTAGCTTACCTTCAATAAAAATGCTATTAGAAACAGTTGAAGAACTAGGGTTTGAAGGATATAGAATACCTAGAGAAGTAATTGAAGATTTAATTAAGAAGCTATGTACTAGAGTCTACCCCGCAAACGAGCTTTGGGTTTCCCGTTTTCCTTTAACAATGGACGGAGATCACATCATGGTTTTAGATGTTTATAGTGAAAAACCGCCTTTAGGCTATATGCAGGAGGGTGGAGCCCGCATTTTAAGAACGCATCTTAATGTTGTAGATGACATCAATAGTAGAGTTGACAAAGCAGTTAGAGAAATGTTCTATGCTAAAAGCCCCTTAGCTGGAAGACCTCCTACAGGTCTTATGGAGGTTGATGAAAACGTTAGAGTATATGGTGATTTAAGAAAGCTTTTTGAAGCACATTTAACAGTAGCGGCTTTAAACATTTCTAAGAGAAATAAGGAGTTATCGAAAATACTAATGCAAATAATCAAAGGCACTTTAAGGCTGAGACTAGGTTATGGTGTTTAAGATGGGGGCTATTATAGGTCGCATATTTTCCTCCTCAAGAGATCAAGTACTTATTTCAGCATCCGAGAAAACGAGTGTTAACGTTAGTGATATACTTTATGTGAAAATTGACGGCTTAAACAAAGTTCTCTTGCTACATGTAGAGGATGTAGTAAGAAAGCTACCTACAGGTGTAAGTAGAACCTTAGGCTTAATACCTAGCGGTATTGAGCCTAGCGGATCGATTATTGAGACTTCTAGGGAGGAAACTATTGTAGCTAAACCCCTATTCTCCCTAATTAGAGGTAAGGAGGTAAGTGTAACTAGAGTTACAGCACCACCTCCGGTTAACATGCCAGTCCACATATTGTCTAATGAGGATGAAGAATCTAGGAAGATAATGGAGTTCTTTAGTAAAGGAATAGTGTTTGAAACAACCGAAACAACAATACCCTTCGGTGTTCTTAGAAGCGGTACAGCGTCAACAACTATGGAGAGGGAACGAAAATACTTTGAAACAGCAAAGATAACAGTGAATATTGAAACATTAATACCAAAACACATACTGGTTTCGGGACAGACAGGTGCAGGTAAAACAACAAGCGTTATGGGCCTCATAGTAAATTGGGCGTTACATGCATCTAAGCCTATAGGCTGGCTTATAATTGATAGGCATGGTGAATACGGTAAATACTCAACAGGGTTAGAAGAAGCGTTTCTAAACAAGCTAAGTAAAGCACTAGAGGTTAATGAGAATGAAGAAGTAGAATCTGTAAGAATATATGTTTACAAGTTATCCTTTACACCAAATCCTTCAGAGCACCCATTACCTAAAGTAGAGGTAAAGTATGCTCCAATAAATGTAGGTAGTTTAACAGTAGACGATATAGCCATGGCATTGGATTTAAAGGACGAAGAAACAGTATGGTTAGAAATGATCCTAGAAACTCTTGAAAGCATCGTAATGTCAAGTGACCTTGAAGATTCATGGAAAAACATTTTCTCAAGAACAAAAGAAGGTAACCTAAGCGGCCACCTCCTACCTCTTCTAATAGTTACTGTGGATAATATATGTAACTATGAAGGAGTTGGAGCTAAGGAGAAGAAGGGAATATATAGGGAGTTTGTTCAACAAGGAATATATATTCAAAAATTAAGGCTATGGAGAAACAGAATAGCATCAATACTAAACCTTACTACTAAAAAAATACCTGAAGGTAGAGGGGTTATAGTAGTCCTTGATGATTCAAGAAGCATTTTCAAAATAAGCGGAATTTTCAAAAACAAAAGCGCACTCAAGAAGCTACTTAATGCGTTAGTTACAAGCCCTATTCTTACAGCTAAACAGTCACTATCCAACTATAAATGGTACTATGTCGGTGAAGAAGAGGAAACAGTAGCTCTAGAAAATGGAGTATCAATAGGTGACATTATCGATAAAATAGAGGAAGGCAACATAGTAGTTTTAGATATTTCAACAGCTCCAACAAATCAGGCTGACGCATTAGTTCTCAACGTAGTTAGAAGACTATTACTGAATAGGATAGGCTTAACACCCGCAGAAATAAGTAGGAGAAAAGTAGTAGCAATAGTTTCCGAAGAAGCTCCCTTATATTTAACACCAGACAAGGTTAGGAGTCCGAGAAACGCATTTGCTAGAATTGCTAGGGAAGGTAGAAAATTCAACATAGGATTAGTAGCAATAACCCAGCTAGCAACTATCATAGATAAGCAGCTTCTAGCAAATATGAACACCTACGTGGTTCTAAGAACGAAATTCAGAACAGACATAGAATATTTCTCGTCAATTGGCATACCGCCTCATGAAATACCAGTATTAAATGATAGAGAAGGATACATTTACACTCCAGACCTTAAAGTAAAAGATCCAATACCAGCATATTTCAAAGGATGGTTCGAAATAAAAATAGAATCAGAGGAAAAACCGAAAACTCTTAGAGAAGTATGTGAAATGCTTAGCGAGGTTTAAACATAATGATAATTAAGGCTATTTGGTTGCACAATATAAGATCCTACAAGGACGAAATAATAGTGTTTCCAGAGGAAGGAATAACAGTAATTTATGGCGACATAGGCTCAGGTAAAACAAGTATTCTAGGAGCAATAGGATTCGCACTTTTCGGTAATGTCCCAGGAGCTCCATCGGATCCTTTGGCAAGATTTGCTAATCCAACAGCAAGAGATCTTCTAAGAAGAGGTGTTTCAAAAGGTTTCATAAGACTATGGATTAAGAGTGGTGAAAGAAACATCATAATTCATAGGGAAATACAGGGAGTTGGAAAAACAGTTCAAGATAAGGGAGGATGGGTTCTGGTAGTAAGCAAAACTGGAAAACCGCAGCTTAAACTGCTTTCAGCAACAGAAATGAGAAGCTACATAATGGATCTCTTAGGATTACCTGAGGAAAGAACCAGAGCGAGAAGCAGGGTTTTCGCATCAGCAATATATGTTCCTCAGTTTGGAACACACTCAATACTAACGGTAAGTAGCAGTGAAAGATCGGAAATAGTTAACAGAGTATTGAACCTTTACAAGTACAGTCTAGCCAGGGGCAGGATTGAAACATTAAAGTCAACAATAAGGAGGAAAATAGAGAAAGAACTAAGGGTAAGAGAAAGAGAACTTGAATTAGAAATTTCAAAAGAACATGAAATTAAGAGAAATATAGAGAAGTTAAAAGGGAAACTCCTAGAACTTAAAGGCAGAATAGAAAACATATCTAAGGAAATAAAGTCTAAAAACAGTAAGCTAAAGGAGCTAGAAGAAAAGATAAGTGAAAAACAACGGGAAATAAGCGAAATAAAAGCTTACAGTGATAGAATCAAAGAACTAGCAAAAACCCTTGAAAAATTGAAAAAAGAGGTTAAAGGCAAAATTTTCGCAGAAGTAGCTAAAGAACTTGAAAACGCTAAAAGAGAACTTTCTAAAACACTATCAGAAATAAGGAACCTAGAAGAGTTAAGGAACAAAATCTCTTCAGAAATAAGAGAATTACAGAAAAGTTTAGACTTAAAAATTAAAGATAAGGAGGATTTCTTAGGCGAATTACAGCTTAGAAAAGGGAAATATAATGAACTAGTTAAGCGGCTTAAAGAAATAGAGGATCTAGAAAAGAGGGGAATATGTCCAGTATGTAAACAACCCATAACCCATGCTCATGCTGTAGAACTTAAGAATAGTGTGAGAAAGCAAATAGCTAAGATAGAGAATGAAATAGAGGAGCTCAGCGCCAAGGTAAACAACTTAGATAAAGAAATAGAAGAGCTACGAAAAAACATTAGCGAGAAAAACAACTTCCTTAACGAAGTCGTTTCAAAACACAGTACTCTACATGAAAAATATAGAAAGCTAAACGAGGAAATAGTAGAACTAACATCGCTTCACGAAAAAACTAAGAAGCTAGAAGAAATAACAAATGAGCTTAAGACACTACAGGAGAAGGTTTCTAAGAAAGAACACATCATGGCAGAATACCGTAGGTTAAGTGGGGAATTAGAAAGGGTAAGGAAAGAGGTCGATGAACTAGTAGAAAAACATTCATCTATGAGAGAGGAATATGGTAAAGTTGAAGGGGAGTTAGAAGGTCTAAAACAACTGCTTAGTCAAATAGATGAGAAAAAGAAGAAGCTTAAAGAAGTACGTGGGGAAATAAGTAGGTACAGTAAATACCTTAACTTCGTAAGCAAATATGTTCTAGGAATAATAAGTGAAGTTGAGAAATACGTTAAAACTAGAGCATTTACCGCCTTCAGGGAGGAGTTCACTAAGATATTTAAAATGCTAATGACAGGTTACGAAAATATAGATGTTGAAATAAAACAGGACTTCTCATTATCATTTAAGGCGAGAGTTGATGGTGTTTTAAAGCCCATAGAAACACCTAGTGGGGGCCAATTAACATGTATTTCACTAGCATATAGGCTTGCTTTAAACAGAGTTGCTAGGAGTATGATACCTCAGCTTGGTAAAGGTCTTCTAATACTTGATGAACCAACATATGGTTTCTCACCTGAAAGAGTTGAGCTACTTAGGAGAGTACTATTTAGCCCTGGCGGCCCAAGTCAAGTAATTATAGTGACCCATGATAGAACATTCTACGAAGCTACAGGTGAAGAAAAACTAAGCATTATTAGGCTGGAGCTAGACCCGTTAACAACAACGACGAAAGTATACTATGAGAACATAGATGAAAACTATGTTAGAAAGGTTAAAGAGGTTTTCAAGAAACTTAGGAAAGCGGTAGCAGAGCTTAGGGAGAAACCTGCACTAGGAGAGTATGCGGAGTTTAAGCCTATAGTAAAAACTAAAGTTGAGGCTAAGGAGAGGAGAGTGAGGAAAGATCTTTCACTAATGGAGTTTATTAGGAAAGAACAGTAAGCAGCGATTCAATAGTTAGGCTAACTTGCTGAAGTACTGTAGTATTTCTTCAAGTTTCTTCTTCCCCTTATCTGTTGAAGGATACGTTACTGCTTTAACAGATTTCGGCATAGGGTTCTTCTTAACATATTCTCTAACTTTTTGAGGCCATTGTGATGGGTCGAAACCATGTTGAGCCAGAAAGGCAATCGTCCATCTTTCAACACCGAATCCTGAACAGCCTGTCCATAAGATCTTCCTTTTACTATGTTTTATCTTGAAAGGTTCTGTGAATTTTGTTCCATGAATTGAAATATTACCTACCTCAAGCCAGCTCTTCCTATCCTCTCTTGGACCCTTATATGGGAGCCAAACTTCGAAATCTATTGTTCCAGGCTTATTTATTTCAACACCCTTAATTTCAACAACAGCACCTTCTTGTTCAAGATACCATGGAGTAACCCAAGCCCATCTCCATTCAAGATCTAAAACCTTGTCCATGAAGTATTCGTATTTTTCGAGAAGCTTATTTCTAATATCAATTACCTGTTCAGGTAACCCTAACCATACAACTTCAACTCTATGGAACTCTATAACTCTTTCAACACCATATATTCCGCCAGCTTCCCATCTGAAAGAGGGTCCTGCTTGGTCAAACCATTTGATAGGTAATGATTCTTCGCTTAGAATTTCCTTTGAGAAGAACTGATAGAACGGTTCACACTGTGCGAAACATAGGAAATATGATGGGGGTTTAACGTATTTTCCAACTTCTTCCGCAGGAGCCTTGTTGGTAACATACATGTAATCTATTAGCTCCTCAAATTCGGCAATATCGTATGAAACCGGCAGGGATGCGAAAAGCATTGAGTTTATTGTTCCTCTTAAATGACCTGTTCTAAGACCTACTTCTAAAGGATACATTTTGGGGAATGTAGCTTCCTGAAAACCTAGAGGCTTAACTACTTCATTCAAAAATATGTTCTTTATCATGTTAAGGAGGTAGGTGAAAGGTGGAGTGTATATCCATTGTCCAATAGAGAACCTCTTAATCCAACCTATTTCCTCAAGAATCTTATTAGGATCCTCCCTAAACGGGGGTATTTTCCTCTTAACGCCGCTTTCCTTAACTAAATACCAGTGCTCTGCTTTACCTCCCCATAGGAGTCTTTGTTCTTTCTCGTAAAGTAGCTTAATTAACCTATCAACTATGGGTTTCTTAATATCACTTTCCTCTAAAGTACTCAGGTAAATCAGCGTTCTACCATTACTAACTTCAACATTTTTAACGTAAGGTACTTTAAGTGAAACTTTATGTTCGCCTTCAAGTTCAATAATCACATCTTCTAAAACAATATTTCTAATACCTATCCTGTACTTTTTACCTAAAACCTCAGCTAACTTCTTCCTTGCCCTAAGAGCGGCGTCGTGAATTTTAACTCTACGTCCACTAACAACGTTAAATACCAGAACATTACCATTAACAATAGTATATCCTACTATCTTAGCTCCATACTCAGGTTTACCAACGCCTTTAACTAAAACTGTTTTGTTTAGCTCATCAACAATATTGCTAAGCTCTGATTTCAGCTTTTCAGGAGCAGATTTACTCAAAACATATAGTATTTTTCCGGTGAACTTCATGCTTATCTACCTAAAGTTTCCGGTATTATGAAGGCGAAGCTAAGCATATAACTTTATCGACAAACCATTAGGCTCAAGCAATTATAAAGTATACCCATTAACTATTAACAAGTCAATGATAATTAAAAACTTAAACCTCAGCAAACCATATCCTCCTAGGTGAATAAGATGTCGCTTAAAATTTCTTTTAAGAGGCTTAAAGTAACTGAGAAACCTAAGGAGAAAGAATACGATGTCATAATTGTGGGAGGAGGTCCAGCAGGGGTTACGGCGGCCATTTATTCTGCAAGATACATGCTAAAAACACTAGTTATAACCAAGGAGAAGGGGGGCCAGTTAAATAAGATAGGTTACATCGAAAATTATCCTGGCATACTTAGAATAATGGGTCCTAAGTTTATTGATAAATTATATAGCCACTTAGAATACTATAAGGTTCCTATAATTATTGATGAAGTTATTGACATTAGGAAAAGGAACGATAATAAATTTAACATACTTACCTCTCTTGAAGAAAAGTTTACGTCGAAAACTGTTATTCTAGCTTTAGGTGTTGTGAAAAGAAAACTTGGTGTTCCTGGGGAAGAAGAGTTTCTAGGTAAAGGAGTTTCGTATTGTGCTCCATGCGATGCACCGCTGTTTAGAGGCAAAGTAGTAGCTGTTATTGGGGGAGGTGATAGTGCTGCTAGTGCAGCACTTCTCTTAACAGAGTATGCTAGGAAAGTCTACATAGTTCATAGGAGAGATAGGCTTAGAGCACAACCATTCTACGTGAGGCAGCTTAAAGAGAATCCGAAAGTAGAATTTATTTTTAATAGTAATGTTGCTGAAATAGGTGGTACAAAAACAGTAGAATGGATTAAAATCAGAGAAACAGGTAGGAAAATACCAGTAAACGGTGTATTCATAGAGATTGGAGCTGATCCTCCGAGAAAATTCTTTGAAAAAATAGGCGTGGAAGTAGATGAGAAAGGGTATGCAAAGGTTGGAAGAGATCAATCGACTAATATACCGGGTATTTTTGCAGCTGGGGACTGCACTAATGCAGCAGGTGCATTTAAACAAATAGTGGTAGCTGCTGCTCAAGGAGCTATAGCTGCAGATTCAGCATATAGGTACATAATTGAGAAGTTCAAGTGAAACAGTAAACTTTAAATAACTTCTACAAGAACCTTCATAGCCATACCTTTACCGATAGCTACAGTTATACCTCTAACATATAGGAGTATAGGTCCTACATCATTCTTTAAAACTCTAACAATAGATCCAGGTGTTAAACCCATTTCCGCAAGCCTTCTCGCAGCACCACGTCCAGCAATAATGCTGACAACTCTAACAGTATATCCCGCAGGAACATGCGAGAGAGGCACAGGGTAGCTTCTAGGAATAACCGGCATGGTCTATCACACTTTTCGCCTAGTCTAACATTGTTAAACTAGCTGTATTTTAATTTAGCGGAAACACCTTAAGACACAAAGTCTAATGGTAGAAACTTTTATTTTACACTATAAACTTCCAACTATTCGACACATTATACCCAAATAACGCTAATTAGGTGCCAACATTTTGACAGCTCTTTCAGAAATAGAGGCAATAGAGAGAAAAGCAGAAGAAATAATTAATGAAGCAAAAAGGAAAGCAGAAGAACTTAAGAAAAGAGCTGAAGAGAAAGCCAGGGAAATACTTGAAGCACCTTTAGATCTAAGCGAAGCTAAAGCCCAAGCGGAATCGATAATTAGAGATGCTGAGGAACAAGCAAGGAGAATAGAGCATGAAGCAAAATCCGAAATACAGAAGATAATAAGTAAAGCTGAAGAGAAAAAACGTGAAGTAATTAAACTCATTGTCAGCTACGTTACGGGGACAGAATAGATGACTCTCAATGTTATTCTAAGTAAACCGGAGCGCATGTTTAAAGCTAGAATAGTTAGCGTAAAAGATGAAATAGATAAAGTACTATTAGCACTTCACGCCGCAGAAGCATTGCATGTAAAAGAAGTTAAAGAGCTAAGACCTATAGAGAAGGAAATTATTGAAAAGAAGAAAACTGAGCTGGAAGAACTACTTAAAATAGTTGACAGATTCCTAGGCTACGTTAAGAAGGAACATGTTATCGAGGTTAAGGAGAAAATAGAACCATACACCATACCTGAACTTCTTGAGAAATATGGTGAACCAGTTAAGCAAATATTTTCTAGACTTCAAATCCTGGCTAAAAAACTAAGCAATACTGAAACTCTTAAAGAGAAAACAAGTGAAACATTAAGGTACTTAGAACTTGTAGCTAGAAAATATCCTTCATTGAAACTAAGAGACATGAACTATGAAGGCGATGTGGTATTTTCAAAAACAATAGTTCTTCCAGTTGAAAGAGAAGAAGATTTCATGAAGAAAGTAGGTGGAATAGTACAGTTCATGGTTGAAGAACTAACCCCGGACATGCATGAAAAAGTAATTGTTATTGTTGGTTTGAAAAGAGATTTCCAACATGTAAAACTAGTGTTAAGGGATTTAAACATTAAAACAATAAATGTACCTTCAGAAGTAAAGCCTCTAAGCGAATATGTTGGAGAACTTAAGGAGAAACTGAAAGAGTATGAGAACGAGTACATGGAAACATCTAAAGAATTAGAAAAGCTAATAGAGGAAAATCTAAACCAGGTAATTGTCTTAAGAATTATCCTTGAAAACGAAGTAGCAAAGCTTTCAGTTTTAGAGAAAGCTGTTGGGGCGAAATACATAAGCGTCATAGAAGGATGGGTTCCTGAATCTTTAAGGAGGAAACTGCTCTATGAACTTCATAACAATGTAAAATATTTCTACATAAGCTTTACAGAGCCAGGTAAAGAGGAAATACCTCCAACTAAAATGAAGAACCTTAAAATACTCAACTATTTTGAACCACTAGTTAAATTCTATGGTGTACCGAAGTACACGGAGTGGGATCCAACACCAATAGTCGCATATTCTTTCGCAGTATTCTTCGGAATAATGCTCGGCGATGTGGTTTACGGTTTAGCCTTATTTTTAGCTGTAAGATACGTATTGGATAAGCTCGTTGAAAACCCCGAATCTGAAAACTACCTGCTTTTCAAGAGAATGTTGTATGTTTCATCAGCCGCTGCGGTTGTTGGCGGAATACTTTTTGGCTCATATATGGGGGACACGTTTAGCAGAATAGGTATCAAAATACCCCCGTTAGCACCTGAACTCACCAACCCTCTTAACCTAATCATAGTATCCATGATTATAGGCTTAGTCCACGTTAATGTTGCTCACTTCTTAGGGTTCATTAGAGCTATAAAAGAGAGAGATAAGGTGATTATTGCAAATAAAATAGGCTTATTTCTAATACAAATATTCGGCATACCATACATTCTATACACTATGATAAACTACCCAATACTTCCAATACCTGGAGAAGCATATGAGAAACTTATTTATGGTGTTTTCGTAGGCATAGGTTTTCTAGCATATTCGCAGTTCCTAGCTATGAGATTCTTCGGTACGTTCATGTGGATCTTCGATATAACAGGTCTTCTAGGAGACGTAATGTCATATACTAGGCTTGCTGGTGTATCTTTAGCAACAGTATATTTAGCTTCAAGCTTCAATCTAATGTGTGAAATGGTTATTAATGGAGTGAATTCCCTCGTACCGGGTATAATAGGCTTAGTACTTGGTGGAATAGCTGGAGCAGCAGTTTTTGGAATAGGCCACTTACTAAACTTCGTACTTGGAATAATAGGGCCGTTTATCCATGCTTTAAGACTATGTTTCGTAGAGTTCCTTCCCAAATTCTATGAGGGAGGAGGAGAAGAGTATTCGCCATTAAAACTCATTATTAGGAGGAGATTGGTTATTAGGCCTAGTTAAGGTTACAGATATTAATTAAGATAAGGTTAAAAAACATGTATACATGTATGTGAAGGAGGGTTTGGAAATGGAAACAGCAGCATTACCTCCAGAACTCGGCCCAGCATTAGCTGTGGTTGGTGGTGCAGTAGCTTTAGCAGGTGGATTAGCCGGCTCATCGGTGGGAGTAGGTATAGCGGGATCAGCTGGAGCAGCGACAGTATCAGAGGATCCTAAGCAGTTCAGAAACGTGCTACTACTAGCATCTTTGCCGATGACGCAAACATTCTATGGGCTAATAATCTTACTATATGTCATTACGCAAGTTCTGCCAATATTTCAAAACATTACAGACCCTGCAATAGCTTTCCAGAAAGGGTTAATGGTTTTAGGTATAGGTTTGATCGGCGGCTTTGCTGAAGGGTTTTCGGCAGCCTATCAGGGTGTTACATGTTCTTCAGGTATTGCATTACTACCTAAAACTAAAGGTAAAATACTAACCTCGGCGATAATATTGGCAGTCTACACTGAACTATTCGGAGTACTAGGACTAGTATTCACTATACTGGCTCTATCGCTAACTGTACTGGTCTAAAACATTACAATGATAAAGATCTAGGGTGTAATATGGTGGCCGAAGAAGCTACGTTGGAGAGAGTAAGTAAGGCTATACTTGAAAAAGCAAGGTCTGAAGCAGAAGCTATATTGGAGAAGGCTAGGAAAGATGCTGAAGAAATAATTAACAAAGCTAAGTTGAAGCGTAAGAGCGAATATGAGAGAGAAGCATCGAAAATAATTGAAGCAGCTAAGAGGAAAGCTAGAGCAATAGTTGTCCAGGCAATTTTGAAAACAAGAAAGGAAATAACTAAGACAAAATATGAAATAATTGAAAGCATAGTTAAGGAAGCTAAGGAAATACTAAAGAAAAGAAACTTCGATGTAGAAAAATCGTTAAGAACCCTTTTACTAGAAACAATACAGGTCATACCTTCAGGTAAAGTAATTGTCTACGCTAATCCAGTAGATGTTAAAATAGTGGAGAAGATCATTAAAAAGGAAGGGCTTGGAAATAGAGTTGAGGAGGTAATAGCTGACGAGAACATTAGCGGAGGAGTTGTAGCAGTATCGGTAGATGGCAAGTTCAAAATAGATAACAGCTACGATTCCAGACTAGAAATGGTGCTTTCAAGGTTGATGCCTAAATTGAGTAGAGAGCTTTTTGGTGAATGAAGCATTGTCTACTACTTTTAATCTTCTCATGCTTTTAGTTCTCATAATTCCTCCCGCTTTCCTATTTATACTAGCTCTCTTTACTTCAGCAAAATATAGAAGATATGGTGCTTACGGTTCCTTAGCTGCATCACTTAAAGGAAAAGAAGCAAGGTGTATAACTGAAACACATGTGCTTGAGGCTTTGAAAAAGAAAAGCTTCGCCGATGCAGTAGAGGTCTTCCTAGGTACAGAACTTGGCTCATATCTTTCTGAAAGAATAGCAACAATAACCACGTTCACAGATCTAGAAGAAACTATTTGGAATTATTTATCATACGATATAGCTTACATTGAAAAATATCTACCTAAGGAAGCACTAGAGTTTCTAAGACACTACATAGTAAAGTACGATTTAGCAAACATTAAACAAGTTCTTAGGAGAATAACTGGAAAGTCCATTCACCCAACAAAACTAGTGCCCATAGGGTTAATACATGAGCAAGGTCTTTTGAAAAAACTTGATGAAGCAGCTTCAATAGATGAGGTAGCTGATATAGTTAAAATAGCAGGCCTTCACGATTATGCAACAGCCATTGAAGAATATATTAAGAGATTCACAACAGAAGCCGATGTTAGAAAAGTTAGAATGGAGCTCGAGAAAAAACTTGACAACCTATACTACTCGAATCTCATGTCGTTATCTTTAAAAATGAGAGGTAGAGAGCAACTTCTACCATCAATAGGAACATACATTGACCTTTTAAACCTAAGTATTGTTGTTAGAGGGGTTCTTTCCGGAGACCAAGCAGGTGCTGCTAGGAACTTACTTGACATTACCTATGTTTTACATCATGATGTTTTAAAGTCTATGTTAGAATCTAGGAATTTAGATGAACTTGTAGAGAAAATTGAAAGAACTCCCTATGCAGAAGCTGGGAGAAGCATAATGGAAATATATAGGCTCGTAGGAGACGTTTTGTTGGTTGAAAAAACAATAATAGACTACTCTATGAGGAGAATTAAGGAAACTGTTTCAACAGCACTACTAACACCAGCTGTTCTACTTCACTACTTGCTTACTAAGGAGAAGGAAATCAGACTTGTTTTTCTGACATTTAGAGTTATTGAAGAAAAACTTCCAGTAGAAGTATACTCTAAATTCATTAGGGAAATAAGGTGACACATGTTGAGGAGAATTAAGAAGTACGGTGTTGCTATTATAGGTGACGAAAACCTTATTATAGGTTTCAGGCTAGCTGGTGTTAAAAAAGTATATGAAATATCTAAAGGAAGCGACGAACATGAGCTGGTTAGAAAATATTTAAAGGAGGCACTTGAAGACCCAAAAATAGGTGTTATAATAATGCATGAAAAATACGGAAAACACGTAGAAGACATAGTTTCAGAATATAAAGGTAAAAATATACCTATAATATTATATGTGCCCGGTATAGAAGGACCCATGCACCCCGATGTGAAGGAGTACTATAAGCAGTATGTTAAGAAGGTTATAGGTTTTGCAGTTGAGTTTTAAGGTGATAGTGGATGGTTGTAGGTAGGATTTGGAGGATTTCAGGCCCCCTAGTTATTGCTGAGGGTATGAGAGGGGCTCAAGTATATGAAGTAGTTGAGGTTGGGGAAGAAGCTCTAATAGGCGAAATAATAGGTTTAGAAGGAGACAGAGCAATAATCCAGGTTTACGAAGACACAGGAGGTTTAACTGTAGGCGAGAAAGTTGTTGGAACAGGTAAACCTCTAGTAGCAGAGTTAGGCCCTGGAATAGTAGGAACAGTATATGATGGTTTGCAAAGACCTCTAAGCGAACTTGAAGTACTTGTTGGACCATTTGTGAGAAGAGGTGTTAGAGCCCACCCATTACCTAGGGATAAGAAGTGGCATTTCACACCGACTATTAAGCCTGGAGAGAAAGTTAGTGGCGGAGACATTATAGGTGTTGTTCCTGAAACCCCCTTAATTGAACACAAAGTTATGGTTCCACCCGATGTAAGAGGTGTTGTTAAAGAAGTTATTCCTGAAGGGGACTACACCATAGAGGAGACAATAGCTGTTGTTGAACGTAATGGAGAAAAATATGAGCTAAAAATGTATCATAAATGGCCGGTACGTAGGCCTAGACCTAGTAGGAAGAAACTGGATCCTGAAGAACCACTAATTACTGGAACTCGTGTTATTGATTACATGTTCCCACTAGCTAAGGGTGGTAAAGCAGCAATACCTGGAGGCTTTGGAACAGGGAAAACAGTTACTTTACAGCAGTTAACTAAGTGGTCTCATAGCCAACTAAACATTTATGTCGGATGTGGTGAAAGAGGAAACGAAATGGCCGATGCGCTACATAGCTTCCTTAAACTCAAAGATCCAAGATCAGGTAGGCCTTTAAGAGAAAAAGCAGTATTCATAGCAAACACATCAAACATGCCCGTAGCAGCAAGAGAAACAAGCGTATTCATGGGAATAACTATGGGAGAATACTTCAGAGACATGGGCTACGACGTACTACTAGTAGCAGACTCAACATCAAGATGGGCAGAGGCTATGAGAGAAATTTCGGGAAGACTCGAAGAAATGCCCGGTGAAGAGGGTTTCCCAGCTTATCTCGGCTCTAGATTAGCTGAGTTCTATGAGAGAGCAGGTAGAGTTGAATGTATTGGTAAGCCTCCGCGTAAAGGCTCAGTTACTGTCGTTGGTGCTGTTAGCCCTCCTGGCGCTGATTTCAGTGAGCCTGTAACTCAGAACACTCTTAGAATCATTCAGGTTCTTTTTGCATTAGATGTTGCTTTAGCTAATAGGAGGCACTTCCCAGCAATAAACTGGCTAATAAGCTATAGCCTATATGTTGATACTGTTGAGAAGTGGTGGAGGAAACTAGATCCGGAATGGAAGGAGATAAGGGCGACAGCAATGAGGTTGCTGCAGGAAGAAGCAGAGCTTCAGGAAATAGTTAGGCTAGTTGGTCCTGAAGCATTACCTGAGAAAGACAAGTTAACTCTTGAAATAGCACGTATGATTAGGGAAGATTTCCTAATGCAAAGTGCATTTCACGAAATAGACACTTACTCACCACCAGAGAAAACGCATCTAATGATGAAGACCATTATAAGATTCTATGAGAAAGCGAAAAATGTTTTAGAAATGGGTATAACAGTCGATGAGATAAGGAAGCTTCCCGTGAAATACAGGATAGCTAGGATGAAGGAAATACCCTACGATAAAGTTGAGGAAGAAATCAAGAAAATATGGAGGCAAATGGACCAAGAATTCAAAAAGCTAGTAGCTGAAAAAATGAGGTGAAGACCATGACGGAAGCATATCGTGCACCATATTTCGTAAAAGAAGTAAGCTCCCTTTACAGTGCTAGAGGCTCATTACTAGTAGTTGAAAGCATGCCTGGAATAAAATATGGCGAAATCGTCGAGGTCGAAACAGCATCCGGAGAAGTAAGGTACGGTCAAGTAATTGACGTGAGCAAAGACGCTACAGTTATTCAGGTTTTCGGAGGAGTTAAAGAAGTAGATTTGAAGAGAAGCACTGTTAGATTTAAAGGTGAAACATTTAAGCTCCCATTATCATTGGACATGCTTGGAAGAACATTTGATGGTCTAGGCAGGCCTATAGATGGTGGACCACCAATAATCCCTGAAGACTATGCAGATATAAACGGTGCGCCGATAAATCCAGCAGCAAGGCAGCCACCATCAGAATTTATTGAAACAGGAATATCAGCTATAGATGGCTTAAACTCTCTAGTTAGAGGCCAGAAACTACCTATATTTAGTGGGTCAGGTCTGCCTCATAACAGAATAGCTGCTCAAATAGTTAGACAAGCAACAGTTAAGGGTAAGGAGGAAAGTTTCGCAATAGTTTTCGCAGCAATAGGAGTAACTTTTGACGATGCTAGGTTCTTCATTAAAAACTTCGAGGAAACAGGTGCTCTAGAAAGAACCGTAGTCTTCATAAACACAGCGTCTGACCCAACAGTAGAGAGAATAGCTGCTCCAAGAGTAGCGCTGACAACGGCAGAATTTCTAGCATGGAAACACGACATGCACGTACTAGTAATATTAACAGACATGACAAACTACTGTGAAGCTCTAAGAGAAATGTCTGCTGCGAGAGAAGAAGTACCAGGTAGGAGAGGATATCCGGGATACATGTATACAGACTTAGCTACTATGTATGAGAGAGCTGGAAGGATTTGGGGTAAGAAAGGATCAGTAACAATAATGCCCATATTAACAATGCCCGACGACGACATAACACATCCAATACCCGATCTCACAGGCTACATTACAGAAGGACAACTTGTTCTTTCAAGAGACTTACATAGGAAGGGAATATACCCGCCCATGGACGTGTTCCTTTCACTTTCAAGACTTATGAAGGAAGGTATTGGACCTGGTAAGACAAGAGAAGACCATAGAGACGTTTTCATGCAGCTCTACGCCGCCTATGCTGAAGGCCAACACTTAAGAGAACTCTCTGTCATAGTTGGTACGGAGGCTTTAAGTGAGAGAGATAAAAAGTATCTGAAGTTTGCTGATGAATTCGAAGCTAGATTCATTAAGCAGGGAGAATACGAGAGAAGAACTATAGAGGAAACATTGGATATTGCATGGGACTTGCTATCCATAATTCCCGAAGAAGACCTTAAACTGATAAAAGAGGAGTTCATAAGAAAATATCATCCGAAGTACAGGGAGAAAGTCTAACGTTCATCACCTTTTAAATCACAGGGTTTAGCTAATGAGCTCTGCGAAAATTTTGAAAGTTAGGCCTACGAAAATAGAGCTTATTAAGCTTAAGAGAAGACTTGTCTTAGCTAGGAGAATTCATAGAATACTAAGAGAACGTTTAACAATACTTGTTGCGGAATTCCTAAGCATTGCACGTAATGCTGTTAAGAAAAGGGAAAAGCTTAACAAACATTTTTCTAAAGCATATGAGGCACTATCTATTGCCTACGGTTTCCACGGTAGAGCTTTTTTAACTAAGGAAATGCTTGGTGTTGAAAGAGATTTCGAAATAGTTTTTGGTACACAAAACATTATGGGTGTAAAAGTTCCCTTACTAGAACCTGTAGATGCTGAGAGAAAACTTAGTGAAAGAGGATACATACTATCGGATACTTCACTATACATTGATGAAGCATCTAGAAGATTTGAAGAACTACTTAAACTATCTATAGAACTTGCTGAAGTAGAGAAAACACTTGAAAGACTAGGTATTGAAATTAGGAAGATGAGGAGAAGAGTTAATGTTCTTGAGCATATTTTAATACCTAGGATTCAAGCAACTATTAAGTACTTATCTATGAAGTTTGAGGAGAGAGAAAGAGAGGAAAGAGCTAGGCTTAAGAGAGTTAAAGTTCTCCTAGCTAGAAGGCGTGAAGAATGAGTAAAAGAGAAATACTGTGGGAAGAGCTGCTTAGAGAAGAGCTCTTAAGACTAGCTAATGTTCACTTGCCTTACACTAAGAAGACTCTTAAGGAGCTTCTTTCCGAAAAATACCCCCACGTAGTTTGTAGAGATGGAACAATGCACATGTTCAGACGTAAAGAACTAGAGTTTCTGAAGAACATGCTTGCTGAGGACGAATGGGATAAAATACTTTTACCCATAATTATAGAGCTTAATCCAAGCTATGGTGAAGGAGCAGCTATTGTTAGAGGAGAAATGGAAGTTAAAGTAGTAGCTAAAGTACTTGGATTAGATGTTAAGGAGGGGACTAAGGAGATCATTATCTATAGACCTCAAATAGGTGTTTTAAGGGAGAAACTTAGAACAGTAACTCAAATTGCTTTTTCGCTAAAAAGTATTATGGTGTAAGATCGTTTCTTTAAATTTTAGTTAAAGGTCTTTAGGTTTTAATGAGAAAAATTTTTAGGTAGGCTTAGCCGACTTTAGCATAAAATACTAAGATAAGCATAGGTGTGTGTAGGTTATGAGGAAAGCTATGTTATTGAACATGAAAGCATTAATCATAGCAGCCATCGTTCTCTTAGCAGTAGCAGCTGCGTTTATGGCAACATTTAAACCCACGGCAACACCATCGCCGACCACAAGTCCTAGTCCTTCACCTACTCCAGCAGTTTCCCAAATAGTTATAGGTGTTACTGACAAGGTCACCGATCTGGATCCTGCTAATGCCTATGATTTCTTCACATGGGAAGTACTTAACAACGTTATGGAGGGTTTAATGAGGTATAAGCCTGGAACAACCGAACTTACATATGGTATTGCAGAGTCTCACGAAGTTCAGGAAGGAGGTAAGGTATACATATTCCATCTAAAGAAGAATCTCAAATTTGCTGATGGAACACCATGTACGGCACATGATGTTGTTAGAAGTATTAAGAGAGTTATGAAGATACAGGGAGACCCAGCTTGGCTAGTAACGGAGTTTGTTGAAGATGTTGTTGCTGTTGACGATTACACCGTTAAATTCATACTGAAGAAGCCTGTATCTTACTTCCTAGCATTATTAGCGACACCACCATACTTCCCGGTTCATCCAAACTATAAACCTGACGAGATAGATAGCGATCAAACAGCAGGTGGTGTAGGACCATATAAGATTGTTAAGTGGGTTAGAGATCAAGAGCTTGTATTGGAAGCTAACCCATATTATCATGGTGAGAAACCTAAGATTCAGAGAGTTATTATAAGGTTCTTTAAAGACGCAACAACGCTAAGACTTGCTCTTGAAAGAGGAGAAATAGATATTGCATGGAGAACACTAAACCCAGCAGACATTGAAAGCCTAAAGAAGAACCCAGATATTCAAGTAATAGAAGTTCCCGGCGCAGCAATAAGATATATAATAATTAACACTCAAATGCCTGGAACAGGCAATAAACTCGTTAGACAAGCCCTAGCAGCAGCTATTGATAGAGCAGATATCTGTGAAAGAGTATACCTGAACACATGGGAGCCACTATACAGCCTCATACCTAAAGGTATGTGGAGCCACAAAGATGTTTTCAAGGAAAAGTATGGTGAGGGACCAAACCTAGAACTTGCTAAGAGCCTACTGCAGCAAGCAGGTTATAGTGAAGACAACCCATTAGAAATAGAATTATGGTATACGCCAACACACTACGGTGATACTGAAAAAGATCTTGCAGCAGTTCTTAAAGAGCAATTTGAAGCCACGGGAATGATTAAAGTAACTATTAAGAGTGCTGAATGGACACAATATCTGGAGTTTACACGTAAAGGAGCACTACAATTATCACTGTACGGATGGTACCCAGACTACATAGACCCGGACGACTATACAACACCATTCCTGCATAGTGCTGCTAATAAGTGGACTGGTTCAGGATACGCTAATCCAGAAGTAGATAGCTTACTTGACGAAGCAGCAGTAAAAGAAACCATAGAGGAAAGAACACCATACTATGAACAAGTACAGGAAATACTTGCCGAAGACGTACCAATAATACCTCTAATACAAGGCAAACTATTCGTTGCAGCTAAGAAGAACGTTGGCGGAATAGTACTGGATGCAACAATGCTGTTCAGATACTGGCTACTATACTGGAAAGAATAGGGGGGTGTAAAGAAAGCTAAAATATTTCAGTTTAAACTTTTTTCCCATAGCCTACTTAAAGTGATTATTCATGACTACTCTTAGAACATACATCATTGTTAGAACGCTTATGACTATACCTATAGTATTTACCTTGTTGACTATAGTCTTCATAATTCTAAGAGTTATGCCCGGTGACCCCATAACGGCAATGGTTGGTATGAAAGCTCCTCCAGAATACATTGAGAGGTTAAAGGAGGAAGCTGGGCTAAATAAGCCATACCATGTTCAGTATGCAGATTATATTCTTGGAATTATTAGAGGTGATTTTGGTAGGTCACTTATCTGGGGTAGAAGACCTGTTCTCGCTGAAATATTAGATCATTTGCCTGCAACAATAGAGTTAACAATTTTCGGTTTCCTAGTAAGTATAATAATAGGTTTAACCACTGGAACTATTGCTGGCGTTAAATGTTACACTAGAGTAGATACTTCGCTAAGACTATATAGTATTGTAGCTTATGCGCTGTTTATTCCATGGCTCGGGATGATGTTTCAACTAATTTTCGGAGTATATTTAAAAGTACTTCCTGTAGGTGGCAGAATAGATCCAGGATTAACTGTGGGTTGGAAACCTATAACGGGACTTTACGTTTTAGACGGTATCCTTACAGGCAGGTTTGACATAACAATGAATGCTCTATACCACTTAATCCTACCTTCGCTAACTTTAGGTATCGTTCTCTCAGGAGCATACACTAGGCTTGTTAGAGCTAACATGATTGACGTACTATCCCAAGACTTTATTAGAGCAGCTAGAGCAAGAGGCTTAAGCGAGTTTAAAGTTCTAAAACACGCTTTGAAGAACGCATTTATACCCGTATTAACCATGATGGGTCTTCAATTTGCCATACTACTTACAGGAGCTGTGCTAACAGAAACTACTTTCTCATGGCCTGGAATGGGGACGTTTTTACTTGAAAGAATAAAGTATGTCGACTATACTACGATCCAGGGAACTATAGTGTTTTTCGCCATATTCGTTTCGGTAGTTAACCTTGTGGTTGACATATTGTATGCTCTGATAGATCCTAGAATAAGGTATTGAGGTTGGAAAATGGATATAGGATTTGAAATCATTAGAAGAACAATTATTCCGCAAATAAGGGAGTCAGGTTTAATGCTTAAACTAGGTTTAGCCATAGTTACAACTATTATAGTTCTCTCCATTGCTGCTCCACTGCTAACACCTTACAGCCCCATTACGAAGGCTGGTGTAGCACTTCAACCACCATCGTTAAGGCATATTATGGGGACAAATAATTTAGGTTACGATGTATTCTCAAGAATACTTTACGGTGGAAGAACAGTCTTAACAGTAGTTATCTCTGCTACGTTATTATCTATGTGCGTTGGTGTTCCTTTAGGTTTAATTTCAGGATACTATGGTAGAATTGTTGATAGAATATTCTCTATAGTCATGGATAGTATGTATGCTTTCCCAAGCCTAATTCTAGCACTGGCCATTGCCGCTGTTTTAGGTCCTAGTATGGTTAACGCCATAATAGCTATAGCTGTAGTTTACATTCCAACGTATTTCAGAATGGTTCGTGGGCAAACACTCTCAATAAAGTCGCTACTTTACGTTGAAGCAGCTAAAGCTATTGGAGCTAAAGATTCGAGAATAATTATTAGACACATTCTACCTAACCTCTTACCTACGGTTATAGTTGTTTTCACGATGAACATTGCTGATGCTATTTTAACGGAGGCAGGATTAAGCTTTCTAGGTTTTAGCGTACCTCCACCAACACCCGATTGGGGTGCTGATTTAAGGGCTGGTCACGAATATCTCCTAGCTGGTTATTGGTGGTTGGTAGCATTTCCAGGGCTAATGATTATGCTTTTAGCTACAGGTTTTGCACTTATAGGTGAGGGATTAAATGATCTTTTAAGCCTAAAAGAGGCTGAGAAGAGATGAGTAGGACGTTACTATTCATAGAGAACCTTAAAGTATATTACTATACTAGTAGAGGTGTTGTTAGAGCGGTAGACAATGTTTCCCTAACTGTAAGTAGTAGGGAAATGGTTGGCTTAGTGGGTGAAAGCGGCAGCGGGAAATCAACACTCGGATACGCTATTGTTCGGCTGCTACCTCCTCAGGGAAGAATAGTTAGTGGAAAAGTTGTTTTAGATGGGAAAAACCTCCTTGAATTATCGGAGGCTGAAATAAGGAAGGTTAGAGGAAAAGAAGTAGGAATGGTGTTTCAAGACCCACTAACTAGTCTTGATCCACTACAGAAAGTTGGAGACCAACTTGTTGAAACAATACTTGAACATTTAAATGTGAGTAAGAAGGAAGCATATAAGATGGCTGCTGAAGCGCTTATGGAAGTAGGTTTACCTCCTGACAGGCTTAACAGCTATCCTCATCAATTATCCGGTGGGCAGAGACAAAGGGTTATGATTGCTTTAGCTACCGTTTTAAAGCCTAAATTAATAATAGCTGACGAACCTACTACGGCATTAGACGTTATAGTTCAAGATAGGATAATGGATTTACTTGTAAGTTTAAAAGAGGAGTTGAAAACTTCAATAATACTTATAACTCATGATATTTCCCTAGCTGCTGAAAGAGCAGATAAAATAGCGGTAATGTATGCTGGACACTTATACGAATACGCGCCGTCCGATGAAATAGTTTCAAAACCACTACACCCATATACTCAAGGACTCATTCAAAGTATACCTGACGTTTTCGTTAAAAAAGAAATAAAGGAGATTAAAGGAAATCCACCCGACCTAGCTAACCCTCCTTCGGGATGCAGATTCCACCCTAGATGCCCATATGCCATAGAGAAATGTGCTAGAGAAGAACCTCCGGTAGTAAATGTGGGTAAGGGGAGATATGTTAAATGTTGGCTTTACGCGTAGGAGATGTTTAAACATGGTAGAACTGGAAGTTAGCTCCCTGAAGAAGTATTTTCCTGTACAGAAAAGCTTTATTGAAAGACTACTTACTAGGAAAAAGCAGTTTATAAGGGCAGTTGATGGAATATCTTTTAAAATATTTAGCGGCCAAGTATTTTCACTTGCAGGAGAATCTGGTTGCGGGAAAACAACGACAGGTAGGTTGGTTGTACGCTTAGAAAAACCCGATGAAGGAAAAATAGTTTTCGAAGGTAAAGATATAACCTTCGCTAAGGAGAAAGAATTAAGGCCTTTACGTAGAAAAATGCAGATAATATTCCAAGACCCTTACGCATCCCTGAATCCTAGAATGCGTATTGGAGACGCTATTGCTGAACCGCTAATAGTTCACGGCATAGCTGATAAGAGGGAAGCTAAAGAAGAAGCTTTAAAAATGCTTGAAAACGTAGGTTTAACACCAGCACACATGTTTTACAAACTACTTCCACACCAGCTATCTGGAGGTCAGAGACAGAGAGTAGCTATAGCTAGAGCTATGATTTTAAAACCTAAATTCATTGTAGCAGATGAGCCCGTATCTATGATAGATGTTTCTTTAAGAGCTTCTATACTTAAACTCATTATGAAATTCAAAGCATTATATAACCTGTCAATACTTTTCATAACCCATGACCTAGCGGTTGCTAGACTTATTTCAGATACTATCGCCGTAATGTATCTTGGGAAAATAGTTGAAATAGCATCTACCGAAGAGCTAATAGATAATCCAATGCACCCTTACACGAAAGCTTTACTCTCCTCGGTTCCTTCACTATTTAGAAGAAAGAAAGAGAAAATAATACTTAAAGGTGAAATAGCTAATCCAATAAATCCTCCTTCAGGATGCAGACTTCATCCAAGATGCCCCTTCGCTAAAAGTATTTGCTCAAAAGAGGAGCCCAAATTAGTATCGTACGGTAATAACCACTATGTTGCATGCCACTTTCCACTACTCGGTAAAGGATAAAGTGTTTTAAACTAGAAGTTCCCAAGTAAATTATAAAAGTAAACACTTTGAGGCTGAATATTCATGGGTTTTAAGGAGAAAATTAATGAAGCAATGGAAAACATAGAATACGCTATTGATTTGCTAAGAGAAGCTGAGGATGAACGTGAAGAATTAGCTAAAGACATAGAGGAGGTTATAGATCTACTTGATGAAGCTTTGAGCCGTTTAGAGAGAATGGGTTAAAGCATTAACCTTTAAATAAGAGGTTTTGCGTAGGTAATCTTCACGGTGAAATGTTCGAAAACATAGTATGATAGTGTTAGTGGTTAATCATGCAGTATAGGCGCGAAGTTGAAGATGTAATTGAGAAGAAGGTTTACGAAACATACTATACCATAGTTGAGCCTTTCAAACCCGTAAGATCAGTTAAGGGTATAGTTGAACAATTACGTGAAAAATTTAAGCTTATTGTTTCTGAAAAACTAGTCGCACTTGTTATCTCAGCCTTCCTCACTGGTAGACCCGTGCTTTTCGAGGGACCTCCTGGAACGGGAAAAACTGAAGTAGGATATGGTATTTTAACCCTTTGGGCAGGTAAGAAAGCTTTCATACTTCCATGCAGTGAAAACTACGATGAATACAGAGTTATTGGAGACTTCCACCCGTTAATGGCTATGAAAATGGGCTTTACCGAGGAAAGCTTCGTACCGAGACCGCTACTAGCAGCTTTAATACTTGATGCAGGGGTTCTAGTAGACGAGATTAGAAGAAGTAGCGAAGAATTCCAGAACATGCTCCTTGACATAATAGATAAGAGAAGAATAGTCATACCTGAGCTTAGAAGAGTATTTAAAGCTAAAGGTGAAGGATTTCAAGTAATTTTTACAAGTAACCCTGAAGACATTGCTCAAGGAGAATTAAGCGATGCTTTTCTAAGGAGGGTTGTTAGAATAAAATTCACATACCCTCCCGAAGAGGTTGAGAAAGAAATAGTTAAGCTTAGGCTTGGCGAAGACTTTAAAATGATTACTGAAGACAGCATATCTAAGGTCTTAGCCGTAGTTAATGAGCTAAGAAATAAAGCACTACATAAACCCGGGCCAGCGGATACTGTAGCATGGACTCAAATGGCTACCGGCTTAGCTAAATTGAGAGGAAAAAAGAAAGCTGACTTAAAGGACTTCTATGATGCAGCATTTTCTGTGCTACTCAAAAGAAGTGAAGATGAAGACCTAGTATATAGTGTTGTTGAAAAGTATTTTAAGAGGTAACTTTAACTAATGAAAGCAACGTCTAGAAATGAATTGGTGTTCAATGATGAAGAATTACTGAATTTTCTTACTAGTTTATGTAATGAATTAAGAGGTAAAGGAATTCCTCTAAGCATTAGCGAAATAGAAAGTGCTATTAGAGTATTGAGAAATTATTGCTCTTTAAGAGGCTATATTAGAGAAGATGGGACATATACTCTTCCAGTAATAGAATTTGAGGAAGTACTAAAATCCGTTCTAGCTAAGAGGGCACATTTTGAGAAAATATTCGAAGAAACATTTAACAACTTTATTTTAAGAAAAAGTGCTTTAAAATACAAGATAATGAAAGACATTGAATCACATCTTAGAGAGCTCAAAATTCACTATGGAGACAAAATCCCCATATCCAAAATGAAATACCTAATTAGAAACCCCAATAGAAAACAAGCATTCTATACGCTTCGGAAATTAGGTATCATAAGGAAGGATAGTAGAAGAGGCATATATGAAGTACTAAGTAAGGATAAAGTTAGGTCTATAGCTTTAAAATGCATAGAGTATAATTTCAAAGATTTAAATAAAATAGCAAACTACGTTATGCTTAAGAATATACAAAAATGCTCTCTTAGAGCATTAAAGGATGAAAAAGACTTTTACCTGGGTTCTATCGAAGACATTATACAAAGCAAGCTAAATTTAGAACTTTTGCCTACGACTAAGCTTCTTGAACTTTCATATTATGCTTCCGAGAAAAACAAAAGATACATATCTAAATATTTAACCCAAATACTTGTCCATAGGATCTCAGAAACACCTATGGAAGTTAGGAAACTCGATGAGAATAAGCTTGTAAGCCTGTTGAAAGAACACGGGTTCCTAAGCTCGCGTATACTGTCTTCAGTGCTTAACTATAATCCCAGAGCTGTTGACTCATTAATCAAGGACCATAAAGACAGAGACGTGATCATAAACTCTTTACCCTTAATTAAACTTGAATCTCAAAGATATATTGTCAGTAAACTATTTAGATTCAAGCTAAGTAAAGACGAGATTCTCAGAATAATTTCTAATATTAATCCTAGAACCTTGAGCGTCCTTGAAAAGACAAAATATGTAGGCTTGAATCCTAACGAGCAATTACTTATTAAAGCTGCCGCTAAACTAGCAAAAGCATTTGAATACTATAGAAGAGCATTTTTAGAGGACAATGTAGGGTACTACGATATGGCTAATAGTGCTCTTGAAGAATATGGTGAACTAATGAGACAATACTCATTAACTTCGAAACAGGTAAGTAAATCGAAATTAGAGAAAACTCTACTAAACAAAATTGATCTCCTAAATACATTACTAGCTTCAGCTTCCACCAAAGAAACTAGCGCCTTACCTCTTATTGTAAAAATTTATGGAGCAAGCTTTCACACATTACGTTTGCTTAAAGAAATTTACGAAGCAGCTATAGATACTAGAACCAAAAGAAATTTACTACACTTAGCTTCCATCATTGTTCAAAGGTTAAAAACAAGGTATAGATCATATGCTTTACTGTCGAAACGTAAAAAGACCAAAAGGAAAACAGCGAGCATCGTCATTAGAGACAGTATATACAATGTTTTAAGGTTTGAGGAACAACCCGTAGTTTATTACACTAGGAAAAAAGACGTCAAAGTCGTACTGCTGGTCGACGTTAGCGGTAGTATGAGAGAATTTGCTGAACATGCTATTTTAATAGCCTCTACCTTCGTGAAAAGCATAAGCGACCTCATAGTTTTCAGAGAGAATGTTATCCACGTACCGAGGAGTACTTTGAGAAATCCTGTCTCTTTAGTAGAATTTCTCTTTAACCTTAAATTTGAGGGATGGACTAATATTGCTCTAGCTCTTTCCGAGGTTTCTAGGAGAAGAGGTAGAAAGATAGTTGTTATGATTTCTGACCTTAAGCAGACAGTTAAAGGTTATGATCCACTAAATGAAGCAAGGAAAGCTATTAGAGGAAGCGTTGAGTTCATAGTCTTAACGCCGCCAATACATGATGAGGTGTTTGCTAATAACTTGAAAACTCTTGGTGCAAAAGTGCATATTGTACGGGACATAGACGATTTTGTAAAGAAGTTAGCTTACATATTCAGGGGTATTTAAAGGTAATAGTGTAATAGTTTATATAGTTTTACCTGATTGTTTATTGATACTCAAGTAGCTTAAGGTACAGTGCTATGCATATTCAAAGATACTGGATTAGGTTTTACAGTATAGGACATTTTCTCGAAGCACTTGGTTGGGGACTATACTATGCAATATCAAGAATTTACATTAAGGAATTTCTAGGAGGAACATATACTGACGTTCTGCTCTTAAGTGCTGCAGAATATGCTCCTGTATTGTCGTCTGCTTTTTGGGGTATGTTAGCTGATAGGTTTGGAAGGAAAAAGTTTATTCTCCTAGGCTTATTTTCAGCTCCCTCTCTTGCTCTTGTAGGCTACTTCGGTATACCTTATGTTCAGTTTTTCGTGTTCATTGCAAGTCTAGCATGGGCTGCTTCATGGCCTTCAATAATTGCACCTATAGTTTCCGAGAAAACGGAAAGTGGTTTTAGATACGGTGTTGTAACCTTGGGTGGATCCTTAGGTTGGGGTTTAGGATGTAGTTTAATGGGCTTCATATACGGGTTTGGCAATGTTAGTTTGGTAACGTTAACTGCAGGCCTTTTCTTAGCATTATCGTATATCGTTTTTTACTTAGCATTTCCTAGAAAATATGATGTTGCACATGGGGGCGGTGTTAGCGGTTTTAAGGGAATAAGGAACCTACCTAGAACTATGCTTCTTTTCCTCTTAGCCGCAGGTGTAAGTTACTTTGGAATTTCATGGGCCTTCAACGTACTCTCCATAAAACTCTATGTTGAACTCGGTAGAAACGAAGTACTTTACGGCATATTCTACGGAGGTTTAACATCGTTAATAGCAGCTATAGTGAGACCTTATGTTGGAAAGCTAAGCGACCAAATTGGAAGCTTGAAACTTTACAGAATAGCTTTAATCTCATACTCGGTGTTAGTTACAGCTCTTGCTTTAAGTAAGGGTTTTATAACAGCTATTTTATGGCTTATACCTGTTTATCCGTTCTATGACATATCGTTAGTATCAACTGTCTCTAGGCTTGCTCCTAACCATTTGAAAGCGTCAGCTTTAGGGTCAATGTACACTGTCATTAGTCTTTCAGGTACTTTAGTGTTTATTGCCGGTCCCCTAACGGATATTTTGGGTTCACAAAACTCTGTTATATGTGCTTCACTACTTCAGTTCATCGCGCTAATCATGCTTTTCTCCAAGATCCTAAAGGCCTAGGACTTCATGGATCTCTTTTAGAGCATTTAAAGAAATCTCAATAAGCTTTCTAAGCTCTATACCCAGTTTCTCACATGCCATAGCTATTTTGTCTCTCCGAATACTTCTTGCGAAATCCTTCTGCTTAAATTTTTTAAGAACACTTTTAACCTTAACTTCCTCAAGCTTCCTATGAGGCATAACCAGAGCTGTAGCTATTATTAACCCTGAAATTTGATCTGAGGCTATCAACGCGTAGGCCATTTTAGTTTTTGGTTTTACGCCGGAAAGCTCATTATGGGACATTATTGCTTCAATAGCTTCAGGAGGCATTCTATCTTTTAAGAGCTCAGCAGTTATTTTGGTGTGTGTTATCATATTATCCTTAGTTTTATCATAGTCTAGGTCGTGAAGTAACCCTACTAATCCCCATAGATTCTCATCTTCGTTAAAGCACCTAGCTAATCCCCTCATTATTGCTTCGACGGCGTAAACATGTTTTCTTATTTTATCATTTTTAATCCATTCTTCTACAAGTTTTAATGCTTCATCACGGGATATCAATAGTTATCACCGGATATTGCATGTTATGTTACCTACTAATTGATAGTTTAGGTGGTATTTTAGTTTTTAACCATACGCTACCTAAATTACATAGTTCTAAAACCGATTTGCACTAATTTAAAATAACATACTACAAATATATCATAATGGGAGATTTATATGTCTGAGAAATTTATGAGCGTTAAAGAAATTCTCCATGAAATAGATAAACTACTTGACAAGGAAGCAACAGTAATTACTAAAGCTCTTTCGCAAATAGATGATCCTTTGTATAGAGCATCACTTACTGATGTTCTATCTCATATAATAGCTAATAAAAACCAAGTTAATGGTTTAAGAAACCTCTATATCTTTGGTGCACCAAAGGCTTCAGCTAAAGATAAGGAGACATACTTAAGAGCTATGAGAGAATCTGTTAGACTATTTGGGCAAGCAACAAGGCTTCTTCAAAAACTTTCCGATATGGCTGTTGATCCTAGAATTAAAGGGTACACTAATATAATGCTTAGCTTATGGAAATATTCGTTAAAAGTTGGTAGAAGAGTTGTAAGACGCTAAATGAAAAGAACTGTTTTCCAAATAAATATTTTTTAATTCTGCAAAAACTGATTTCCACATAGTTAGCTTACTCTGTATTTGGTGAGATGTTTTATGAGGAGAAAAACACCTTCCGCATTAACTATTGCTGGTAGCGATTCAGGAGGAGGAGCTGGTATAGAAGCTGACTTAAAAACCTTTGCAGCCCTAGGGGTGCATGGTATGGCGGCTATTACATCTGTAACAGCTCAAAATACTTACGAAGTTAGAGCAATCTACGATCTACCTCCCGAGATGGTTGTAGCACAAATAGAAGCTGTTGCAGACGATATTGGTGTCGACGCTGCTAAGACAGGGATGCTAAGTAACTCAGAAATAATAAAAGCTGTCGCTTCAGCTGTGAAAAAATATGGCTTCCCGCTTGTTGTAGACCCTGTAATGATAGCTAAAAGCGGAGCTCCTCTTCTAAGACCTGATGCTGTAGAAACTCTTGTAAAATATATTATACCTTTAGCCACAGTAGTTACCCCCAATAGAATGGAGGCCGAAAAACTTTCAGGAATAAAAATAGAGACAATCGAGGAGGCTAAAAAAGCTGCAAAACATATTGCTGAAGAGCTTGGTGCTAAAGCTGTAGTGGTTAAGGGGGGACATATCCTAGGAGGCGAAAGCATTGACATACTATACTTTAACGGTACTTATAAGGAGTTTAGAGCACCACGAATAGTTAATGGATGCACCCATGGCACCGGTTGTAGTTTCTCAGCAGCTATAGCCGCAGAACTAGCTAAAGGTAGGAATATTGAAGAGGCTGTAAGAATAGCTAAGGAATTCATCACCTTAGCTATAAAATTTGGACTAAAAATAGGTAAAGGACATTGCCCAGTAAATCCCATAGCATGGATTGAAATTCCTGCTGAAAAATATCGTGTCTTAGAAAATCTACGTGAAGCTGTTAACATACTTGTAAAGCATGGTGAGTACGTATCTGAATTAATACCTGAAACCCAAATGAACATTGTGATGGCTCTTCCAAGGAAATATGCTAGAACAGAGGAAGATGTTGCAGGAATTCCTGGAAGAATAGTAAGATACCTTAACACTATAAAGCCCTCCGGTTCACCAACCTTCGGAGCATCAAAGCATATGGCTAGAGCGGTATTGAAGGCTATGGAGTTCGATGAGACCATAAGGGCTGCAGCTAATATACGATATAGTGGTAAAATATTGGAGATAGCTAGGAAACTAGGATTTAAAACATCATACTATGATAGGAGAGAGGAGCCTTCCGAAGTAAAAGCTACTGAAGGAGCATCTATACCTTGGGGTATTGAGCAAGCTGTAAAGAGAGTTAAAGGTATAGTTCCGGACATAGTTTACCACTTAGGCGATTGGGGTAAAGAACCTATGATAAATGTTTTTGGCAGAGATGCTGTAGATGTTGCTGTGAAAATAGTTAGGATAGCTAAGGAGCTTAGTAAAATAAAAGTTTAAAAATGGTAAAGATAATTACTAGATACTAGCTGGGATAAATAAGGGCAGATACCATGGCAATAGTTGAAATACCGCCGGAGTGGCAGAAGTTTAGGTATAGAGGTAGGGCGTTAGAGGAACTACTAAACATGCCATTTGACGAATTAATTAATTTACTTCCTGCTAGAGCCCGAAGAAGCCTTATGAGAGGGATAAAGCCTAGGCAAAGAATTTTACTTGAGAAAATTAGGAAGTATAAGAAGTTAGGAATTAAAAAACCCATAAAAACCCATGTTAGAGACATGATAATACTCCCTGAAATGGTTGGTGTAACGATAGCTGTCTATAATGGTAAAGAATTCATACCAGTACAAATAACACCATGGATGATAGGTCATTATCTCGGAGAGTTTTCGCCAACAACGAAAATAGTGAAACATGGTGAGCCAGGTTTAAGAGCAACTAGAAGTAGCATGTATGTACCCTTAAAGTAATCTCTATTTATCTTAGTCCATAAGATTTTCCGATTTCGCTTTATTGATAATAGTTAGTACTTCTTCATCTGTAAGATCATACCATTTAATATAAGCTTCAGCTACAGCGAATCCCCAGAAATCACTTCTAATATTCGGCACATAGATGTGGTCTGCATAGGGGTAAAGTAATTTTATACTACTAAGAGAAGCTGTAGGCGCACCTACATACACCTTAGAAGCCCCAATATTTCTAAGGAATTTTACGGCAACAAGCATAGTGTACCCTGAAGCTATGCCATCATCTACAACAATAATGTTCTTATTTCTGAATACATCGTACCCTTTACTTCCCCTAAAAAGCTTCTCCCTCCTTAAAACTTCAGATAATGTTATTTGGACATGTTCTTTAACTTCCTCGCCTGTAAAACCTAAGTGTTCCCTTAAAACCTCATTTATTTCAACTGTTCCATCGGGTGCAACAGCACCGTAGCCTGCTTCAGTATTCCATGGGATAAGAACTTTTCTTACAGTTACAATATCCATTTTCACATTTAACTTCTTAGCTACATTGTATGCAACAGGTAAGCCTCCTCTAGGAATAGCCAATATGTAATCTAGAGTTTCAGTAATCCTGCTTTCAATTAAAAGATTAGCTAAAACATTACCTCCCTCTGCTCTATCCTTAAAAACATATTTAAGTTCAAGTAGGTGATCATAATATGTGACCTTATCCTTGATTTTACTAAGATATTTTCTAACAATATAAAATAGCTCTTCCCCCATACACGTACGCCTATTCTTGTCTACACAGAGTAAATACTATGCGAGGGATTATGGTAATTGCGTATTTGAGTAATGTTTGACACTTATTGTTTTTAACTAGATAACTTTTATTAACAATCTGCATCTTAAACGCATTTAGAAACATACCTAGTAGGGACGTTTCATGAAACCTTCTATACCCTTCAACATACCTTTAATCTACATTAACCCTGAAGAAAGAATAGCTGAAATCTATATTGAATGTTCGCCTGAGTGCTTAGGTGAAGTATTCAACATTCTAAGCCAGTACGAGATTAAGTTAGGTAGTATAGCGAAGGTATCGGAGAAAATTTGCTTAACATTGTTTATAACAAATTTTGAAGATAAAAGAAAAGTAGAGAAAGAACTACGCAAAATAGACTGCGTTAAAATAGCTATGGTTTTCTCAGACATCCTTATGGAGAAAGGGTTAGGTGTAGATGTATTCCATTATCCTATAATGATTATTGATTCTCACGCCTTAATATTCAATGCAAGATTCTTAATAGAAACGTACGTAAACTTAAGAGAGCGCTTAGGTGCTTCAGCTGATGTAATATTCTATCACCTCGGTTTCCATTACGGGTACTATGCTGCAAAAGAGTTATCAGAAAGGTTCAATATAAAGCCAGGTAGACTTTATGATGTTAAAGAAATAGGTGAAATGTTCAGTAGAATAGCAAGGGTTTCAGGTTTAGGTTTCTTCGAAATAGACTACATTAACGTTGTTGAGGAGCGAATGGGGATAAGGTTCTTTGATTCATGGACTGCCAGAATTTATAAGGAGCTGAAGGGATTGTCTAAGGAACCTGTGTGTCACATGGTTAGAGGAATGATAGCGGGTATTGCAACTGCTATCACGGGTAAACATCATAGAGCTACTGAGGTTCTCTGTGCAGCTAAGGGTGATCCATTCTGCTATTTTGAAGTTTCTGGTGAATAATCACTAAGTTTTTCAATTCTGCTTCTTATTGAAGGATATATACCTACCTTCCTAAGAACATATATTGTAAAGTGTATAAGAGATTTTGGCATGCTTTTCTTGCCCCGTATTCTCTCTTCAACGTACCTATACACTTTTATCACATTGTCTACGCCTAAAACCTCTGCGGCATACTTGTCAGCCTCAAATTCTTCGCGTCTATAAATTAAGAATACTATTGAAATCATTATCGGAAAAAGCAGTAAACTTAAAATATCGTTAAAATACCCTGCAATGAAAACAACAATCAAAGCTATCATGGCTGTTATGAAAACTCTAAGTTGAGATTTCCTTCTTAAATGCCCTATTTCATGAGCTAAAAATACTTTGGCTACATCTGTTTTTTCCTTCAAAAACCTACTATCAACCATAATTAGCGGCTTAAACGGCGGTGTATAAAGTGCTGCCATAATTAACATTGAGCTATCTTCTCTCTTCCACATCTTTAAAGATATTTCATTACTATATATTCTCCTCAGAAACCTGGATAGGTCTTCAGGAATAGTTTTTTGATCTAAATCTATGCCTCTAAGCGAAATTGCTAAGTACTGTATGGTGTAGGCTAAATATAGTGCTATTATGGCTAATACTATTTCTAAAACAAGTATACTCAAATTTCTTCATCTCTTACTAGATAATTCAATCAGATATCTGTAAACAGTTCCCCAGATGTAATTGTCTTTTCTCATCTTGTTTTCGAAATTATTTATTAACATAAAATCTCTGAAGGCATTTTCTGTTTCTGCATCCCATATTCCTGTTATTTCTCCCTTATAGTAGCCTAGTTTCTTTAATGCTCTTTGAACAGCAGCTGCTACTTCGTTTTTATCCACAATATCATCTGGTTTTTCTCTCGTAAGAAGTGTTAGTTCCCATATTTTAAACAGCCTTTTAAGTTCTTGAACTGGTTCAGGATGGTCATCAACCCTTAAATCAACATATCTATCAGTGTATCCTCCATACCCTCCTTTCTCACGGACAACAATTATCGCTGCTGACTGCTTACCTCTACGATCTCCACCAGCTTTATCTCCAGCTTCTAAAGCTGCTAAGAGCTTATCAACTAATTCGCCTTTAGTCTGCTCGAAAGCCTTAGCCATTTCCTCTAAAACCTCGGGCCCTGTAAGTATGTTTCCTTGTACAGCATAGTTTTCTCCAATAATATGTCCGGCATATGGGTAGCATTTGGAACCTGTAAAAGCAGCTGCTTCACCTTTACTATCAACTATACCTACTTGTCTTTCCTCTCTTTGAGGGTCGTCGCTTATGAGTATTTGTAAAACCTTTTTAGCACTATATCCTCTTCTAAGAAGCTCTAATCCTCTAGGTCCATAGGATATGTTTGCTAGTGCTTGAGTAGCTATTGCTCCTACGTTCGCTTCAGCCCATGGTACAAGAGCTCCAACAGCAATAAACTTGGACGCTACAGCTACGCCTAAATCCTTAGTTTCAGGGTCGAAACCAACTATAGAGAATGTACCCAATTTTCTTACGCGAACACCCATGGCTAGCACTTACATTAATGTATCTTCTAGGGGGATAATAGCTTTTCCCTAGTAAGAACTATCTCTTAAGCTTCTTCTTTACGTATATGAAAAGTACAAGTAGACCCAAATACGTAGCTAAGAACATCCATGTTCGGGTTTTTATTTCTAAGTAGAATGTATTAATATCGCAAATAACGTTAACTGTGAAAAGGCTTTCTTCAAGTACATATCTACCTATGATCAACAATATGAGTATAGTTACTAATGCAAAAGTTATTGCTAGTTTAAGCAAATAGGTAAGCTTCAAGTTAACACCAAATCAGTTTAAAATACTGTAAGAATATATAATTTGTCCGACGTATTTCCCTTAAGGGTATAGAGTATGTGCACATACTACGAGTACGGATACAGGAAAGTTCGTATTCTAGAGTGGTTTCTTAAGACCGAATATAGACAACTACTATTATCCGCTGTAGTTATTGCCTTTGCCTTCTCTTTAAGATACATCTTTAGGTACATAGCTCTCGGAAGATTAACGCTAGGTTTAGAATACATCTCTGCAACAGTATTAGCAGTAATACTTGCTTTTGTACCTCATGAGCTCTTCCACAGATTCGTTGCTAGAAAACTAGGTTACTATGCAAGATACAGGGTTTGGCTTTTAGGTTTAGCATTAGCAATAATATTTCCTCTACTGACTTTTGGCGGGTTTGTATTTGCCGCGCCTGGAGCAGTAGTTGTATATCCTAAATATCCTTTCGGATACATTGATAGAAAGGATTATGGGTTAATAGCTGTAGCCGGGCCTTTAGCTAACCTTATAGTAGGCTATGTTGCGATGATAGCCTTTTTCCTTGTAAGAACGTTTATCCCATTCTACTATATTCTAGCTATCACATTGTTTATAATAATGGAGATAAACTTATGGTTAGCAATGTTTAACTTAATACCCTTCCCTCCTCTCGACGGTTCAAAAGTCTTTGCTTGGAGTAAAACAATGTGGTTGTTCGCATTCATCTTAGCAGCTATTCCATTATTTATAATGCTTTACGGGCTGCGTTTTCTTTAAACCCTAGATTTTATGGTTAAGAGATAAAGCTAAAAATGTTCTAGAAAAAATAAATGTTAAAGTATAGGTGATTCCATGGAGTGGAAAGTTGAGTATAGTCCCTCATACTCTATACTTAAAGTGTCCTTAAGACCTGGAGAGTCAGTAACTGCTGAGGCTGGAGCTTACGTTCTCCATAAGGGTGATATTGACATTAAAACACATACTGGCGGAGGCCTTCTTAAAGCATTTGCTAGAGCCGTTTTCGCGGGGGAAACGGTTTTCGTAAACACGTTTACAGCGAGAAGCAATGCTGAACTATGGTTTGCTCCTGGTGTTCCAGGAGATATAAAGTATATTCCATTAGAGGGTAGGAGCTTAATAATACAAGACACATCTTACCTAGCACATCATGGAGACGTAGATTTAGGTGTTGCTTGGAGAGGTTTTAGAGGGCTTTTAGCTGAAGGCTCTTTAGTATGGTTTAAGACCAGCGGATATGGTGGTGTATGGATAAACAGCTATGGTGCAATGGAGGAAGTAACTCTAGGACCTGGAGAAAAAATGACTGTAGATAACTTCCACTTCGTAGCAATGGATGACACTATCTCATGGAGAGTTAGAAAATTCGGTGGAATAAAGAGCTTCATCTTTGGAGGAGAAGGAGTAGTTATAGAAATTGAAGGACCTGGAAGAGTATACCTACAAACAAGAACCCTACCGCCTTTAGCTGCAGTACTAAGGAAGTTTATAAGAAAGTAATAGAAGCAAACTCCAATATCTTCTATATTTTTCCCAAGGTAATTACCCATGCCTATAATAAGCGAAGTTCCTCTTACACCAGTAGATATAATTATAGATTCTAGAGAAGCAGCGAAGAACAAAGACGTAGTTGAAGTATTGAAAAGGAAAGGTGTTAAAGTAGCTATTTCAGCGCTAACTGTTGGAGACTATTACTTACTAGCTCCTGAAGGTAGAAAACCTATACTCGTTGAAAGGAAAACAGTTATGGACTTCCTTAATAGTATAAGGGATAAGAGGGTTTGGGAACAAGCTAAAATACTTAAGGAGGCAGAGGAAGTCGAAGAAGTAATACCAGTAATTATTCTTGAAGGATCCTTAAGCGCTATAGAAAGATTTACCAAATGGAGAATTACGGCTGTTCTAAGGATTTTAGACGAGCTAGTGCTTAGTTGGAACATAAGGGTTATTCCAACACCTAACAGGAAATCAACGATAGAATGGCTTGTAGCAAAAATTAAAGCTCTAGGTTCGCCAGAAAGGAAAAGACCTCCAAAGCTTAGAGTTAAAAAGAAACCTATGAGTATTAATGAGCAAATACTTTACGTTGCAGAAGGTCTAGTAGGGCCTGTCTTAGCTAGAAAACTTCTACTCCACTTTAAAACGCTAAGAAACATAGCTAATGCAAGCGTTGGCGAACTAATGAGGATTGAGGGTATAGGTGAAAAACGTGCAAAGGAAATTTATGCAATATTCAACACTACATGGAAACCTCAAGATAAATGAAGTAAACGTCGAAGTTAACTGCAAATTAAATGGAAAATACTGCGGTAAATGCTGCTACAATACTGAAATGGTGCTTACCGAAGAAGACATTAAGAGAATAACTGGGCTTGGATACCCGGAAGAATACTTTGTAGACCTTACAGGGTCTTTTCCCAAATTGAGAAACGTAAACGGGCATTGCGTATTTCTAGATGAAGAAACAGGTAAATGCTTAATTTACGATCGTAGACCTTTAGGCTGTAGACTCTATCCCTTAGTTTACGATGCTAAGGAAGGAAAAGTTACTGTAGATAGCTTATGCCCTAAAGCGAAAGAAATATCTAAAGAAACTATAAGGAAATATGAAAAAATCGTGAAAATGCTAGCAACTAGAGTACTTAGGAAAATGTAACTAATTTCGCTCTTCCCTATAAAGTTCCTTTCTCTTAACTTCAAGTACATTAACAGGTTTACCCATATACTCTGCTGCTGTTAACACCTTTACTTTGAATGTTCTAGCATAGTCTAGTACTTCAGAAATTCTTTCCATGTAGTCAGGGTCTCTAACCAAGTGATGGTCTAAGATAATGGTTTTTACTCCCGAAGAAACTATTTTCTTTAAATTCCTTATAGCCCTATTTAGGTCTTCGTATGAGAAACGGTAGCCAAGCATGTATGTTAAAGGCCCATCCACTATAGCTAACTCGGGTTTCTCATTTACAATAAATCTTAACTGATTCTCCAAAACTGGGCCTTCAACATCTGATGTGTAAAGTACTGATCCTCCATTGCTATGTACCATAACTTCAACAACGTATCCTAGTCTATCGTTAACACCATGTGGTACAGGCTCAGAAAATTTGATAATGGTCTTGCCTTTAACCACGACACTATTATCAGCTATTTTAATGTCCTTAGCATACTGTTCTATCATTTTCAGAAATCTCGACGCTCTGATCTTCTGGGAAATATTTATCTTCTCTGTTGGATGTTTAACATAAACCTCCTTACCCCTATAAAGTTCTACGGGGATGAGCCTGTTAGGGTCATGATGGTCGTAATGGTAATGTGTTATGATAACTAGTTCCGCATCTCTTAAATGGTCAGCTATTATCTCAGCTAATTCATGAAGTCTTTCTATCTCAATTCTATGAGGAGGTAGTCCAAAACGTCTAGGTGCAAGTGCAGCTGCTGGATCTATGTGAATGATCGTGTCTTCTGTTTGAATAAAAGTTGATTGAGAACGTACACCTAAACTATCGAAAGCTAAGAGTTTAATTTCCATGGCAAACCATATCCTTGAATATTTGAATGGCTGTAATATTTAATTACGTACTAAATATTTATTTTTCCTTTCAGAAAAACTTAAGTTAAGAAGCATTGTAGAGTGTTTAAAAGAGGTGCAGAATAAAGTGGGTACTAAAAAGTTTTACATAACAACACCAATATACTACCCCAATAACCCACCACACATTGGAACAGCATATACAACAGTAATAGCAGACGTTATTGCAAGATATAAGCAGAGCCTAGGTTACGATGTTTTCTTCCTAACAGGAACCGATGAGCATGGCATGAAAATATTTAGAGAAGCTAAAAAGAGAGGGTTTAATGTTAAAGAATTTGTTGATAAGCAAGCAGAAGTATTTAAGAAAGCATGGAGCAAACTCCTAATTTCCTACAATAGATTTATAAGAACAACCGATAGAGACCATGAAGAAACGGTTAAGGAAATTCTTAGGAAAATGTATGAAAAAGGAGACATTTACAAAGGATACTATGAAGGATTTTACTGTGTTGACTGTGAAAGATACTATACACCTAAAGACCTTAAAAACGGTCTTTGCCCAATACATCTAAGGCCTGTTGAGAAATTAAAAATGGAATCATACTTCTTTAAATTAAGCGCGTACAGAGATAAGCTTCTTAAATTGTACGAGGAGAATCCTGAGTTTCTGCCTGAAAGATATAGGAACGAAGTAATTAGTAAGGTAAAGGAGGAGCTTAGAGACATAAGTATTTCAAGACCTAAAGAATACCTTGAATGGGGTATACCGTTACCTTTCGATGAAAACCATGTTGCATATGTATGGATAGATGCTCTTCTAAACTACGTTTCAGGCGTAGGCTACTACGTTAACAAGGAAGAGTTCTCTAAATATTGGCCACCAGACATGCAGCTTATAGGGAAGGATATTCTATGGTTCCACACAGTTATATGGCCTGCAATTCTAATGTCAGCTGGTCTTAAGCTACCTAGAAGAGTGCTTGCTCACGGCTTCATAACAGTGGGTGGGCGAAAGGTTTCGAAATCAGCAGGTGCAAAAAGCCTAGACCATTACGTAGATAAGTATGGTGCAGACAATATACGCTACTATCTGTCTCGCAAATTCTCACCATTTAAAGATGTAGAGTTTGACGAAGAAGAATTGAAGAACATGGTAAATTCCGAGTTAGCAAACACTCTAGGTAATTTCGTGACTAGAGCTTTTGCATTATATAATAGGTACTTTGAAGTTTTAGTTTCGGCTGAAAAGAAAGACCTTGTTATAGAGGAGAAACTGAAAAGAGCTGTAGAAAATGTCCTAGCTAATGTTGATAAATTTATTGATGAATTAAAGGTTAAGGAGCTCATTGAGGAAATTATGAGAATAGTATTTATGCTAAACAATTACTTTAATGAGAAAGAACCATGGAAGCTAGCTAAGAATAAGCAGTACAAGGAATTTATAAAGGTGATGTTTAACTCCTTTGAAACATTAATCTTCATAGCGGCACTCCTATACCCAGTAATACCTAAGACGATAAGTAAACTGTTCAAACATTTAGGGTTCAGTAAGCCGCTGAAGGTAATTGAGTTAAAAAGCTATGGTGAAAACATAGACTTCAAAAAGCTGGAAAAAGTAAAGCCTATACTTTTCGCAAAACTTTAAACCCTATATCTTCTCCAGAAGATAAATGAAAGAAGACATAGTGTTGACAGAGAAGCAATAAAGACTTCAATAGGTAAAATCCCGCTTCCAATTCTAATAATACCTAAAAGCTGAATGTTCAGCTGTTCTTTCCTCCGACCTTCTACTACTTTAACGTCGATGGGATTTGAGGAAGCTATGATTTTAGAATTGGAAACTAAATCTACTCTATACGTGTGCATACCTAAAACCATAGGTGCAGTAAAGGATATAATGTAGGCTGATCCTGTTTTCTTAATCGTTGCATTGGATACCTGCACCCATGGTCCTAGGGTGTTTTTCTGCTTTAGGAGAATTAACTGCATTTTATTAGAAGGCTGAGGAGACACTGTTACCGTAAGGTTAATTGTTGTTCCAGGTTTAACCTCTAAATAGGATGGTGTAGCTTTTACTATAATCTTCCTAGATACTTCCACTATTACCTCATTACTTACTATACCGTTAGCAGCAACTATTCTGAACACGTATTTACCAGGTTTACCAAGAGGGTCTAAAGTTATTGAAGTACCTGGGAATTTAAGTTCCATAGATTTTAGTGAAACCCAGTTACTTGCATTTTCAAGCTTGTATTCTAGTGTAGCTTCTATTTCAGGTAAGCCAACTTCAACTAGGAACTCTATTTTCTCATTAACATCAAACTTGTTCTTCTTAGCCCTCAAATGTAGCGGATTTAAAATCTTAATTACATAGGCCGTTGAATTTTCCTCAAATAGTCTTAATGTGTAGTCTCTGAATTCAATATATGCTATAATCACGTAAGAACCTGTTTCATTAAATATTACATGTGTGAAAATATTTTTCTCCGATTCTTCAAAAATAACCTCTCTAAGTGATTCTTCGAATATTAATGTATTATTTGCCAGTAATTTCACTTTTTCTAAGAATATCTCTTGTTTTTCATCGTTGTTAACTACCCTAATAGCTACTGGTATTTTCTGCTTTACAAAACTATTTTCTTGAATAGAAACCTCTACATGAACATCAGGTTTTAGTGTTATGTAAAGGATTTCTGCTGGAATGATCATTGTTAGTATTTTTTCTCCTATAATAGTTACTTCTACGTTTAAAGGAACGCTTCTAGAGTTTTCGCATAAAGTTTTTAAATAGTCTTGAGGTATCGTAATTAACACTCCTGTATCGAATTCTCCAGTGAAGCTTCCAATGTAGGTTGAAGTAAGTAATGTCATATTAGTTTTAACTCGAGCAACAACTTCAACACTATCATTTAAACCAAAATTAAACCCCTTTACAGTAAGTTCCATAGGTTCTAAGCTCTTTGTGGGGTCCCAGAAAGCATTCAGTTTAGCGCATACCTCGACTATTGATGTGTTTTCATAAACTTCTACAGTATTATACGCTATTTTGATGTCTCTTAACCCCTCTCCAACAGCTATAAGCTGGAAAGGTGCTGGGTTATCGCTTGATGACCTACCTTTACTGCTTATTAACTCTACCTCAGGTATGAGGATAAGTTCTAGGCTTTCTCCCCGATTTATAACTTTTTTCAAAATAAATGCTTTAGGGTAAATGCTTATTTCATCTACGATTACCCTTTTAGTCCTAGACAGCTTACCTAAGTACCATGACTCCTCGTAAATCTCTTTCGAGTCCACAATATACTTCATTTTTAATACTACATTTATGCTTTCATTTATACTTTTGAGCAATAGTAACTCAATATTCATAACTAAAGGACTAGTTACGGTCCAAATGTTGTTATTTAAGTTCAGATTTAATGTCGCCCGGACAACGGCACCATAATGTAGGATAATAAATTCTCTCCAACTATAAGTACTTGTGAAGGAGGAGGCAGGTTGAATGAGAAAAGTAGCTAGTAAGGTTAGTACTATGATACACTCCACTAGGTGTAAGCATTGTTTTAAAGCCATACTGCTACCCGCTATCTGTACTATAGTCAGAGCTACATGGTATATAGAATATGAAGAGTCCTAGCGACTGTGGGTCGAAAAACATGAAAATATGGTCTATTTCCATGAGGGAGAGAAGTAGTAGTTGGATTGAAGACTTTATATTACTAGCTTTCTTCTTCGTAGCTGTTTACGCTATGGTGTATATAGCTTTAAGACTAAGTAGTTTTTCTAGCATGGAGGAATTGTTAAACATATTGAGATCCCCTATAATGACGATAGTTTACTTCGTATTAGGCATAGTTACAGGTATTGCAGGGATAAAGGAGATTTATTTTGGAATATATCGTAGAGGCAATGTTTCGTTAGGGTTTGCACTGGTTTTCGTTAGTGCCATGTTCTTCCTAACATTTTACTTTCTGTCGGTAAATATGTTGGTTAATACTTTGAATAAGCTAGTAACGTCTATGGGTATTTAGTCTTAAACTGTTGTTGTAAAGGTTTCTGTAAGTTCAAGGAGTTCAGCAAACATCATACTCGTCATGAACTTTATACCGAACATTACTAGGCCGCTTATCGCTAAGAGAACACTTAAAGGCACCCAAACTGTTTCGTACATTCCTCCTTGAGCAACTTTTATAGCAAAAGCGTTCGTAATAGCCATCACTATTATGAACACTACTGTAGCTAAAATTGTAGTGTCAAGAGGTATTGGTTGGAAAGGAAGTATTGTATGCAAGCCACTTTCTACAGTTTGTAATGTTAACATCAATTTGTAGAATATGGATAGTAGCTCTAGTACAAACGTTAATACTGCTACGAGGAGAGAGTGAATTATGTAAACTGTGGATTCGAAAGCTTTTGTTACCTGTATTCTTTGCTTCCTAATATCCATTATTCTAAACGATGTTTCGCTAAGTACTGTGCCTACGTTTGCTAAGTCTCCTCCAGCATCTATAGCGTCAAAAAGCACATTAACGTTTCTACGTAGCAACTCGCTCCATGTTTCTACGATAAGTTTTCTCCAGGAAACTTTAGGATCAACACCTATGGTTAACCTTGCTAGTAGTCTTTGAAGATACCTTGTTAATGGGCCATAATTGCTTCTCAGCGTTGAAGTTAATGCCTTAGGAGTATGAGGGACTGTTGCATATGTTAGTCCGAAGCTTCGGACAAATATTGGAAAGAAAGCTTCTATCTCTCTTATTTTCTTCTCTATTTTCTTCGCGTAAAAACCCGGTATAAGTAATGGTAAGGCGCCAAGGCTCATAGCAAGACTTGGGTTTCCAGAGTAACCATATATGACTAAGCCTATAACGATGGATAAGCTGATGCCTATAATAAGTAGTATCCTATACTTTGTTCTTTCAGGAGGGTATTCACCAATATTATGCGTTAGTCTTTCTCTAGGAAGCATCCTGTAAAGTACATAAACTAAGAAAATCAAAGCTGCCGCTATGCCTATGTAAGCAGCTATGACGGTATTTACAGATGAAGAAAAGAGCATCGAAAATATAATAACTGTTATTGCCATAAACATTGAACTTGAAACACTTGAAGTATATACGCCAAGTAGCAGCTTTGTTGCCTCCACTATTCTACCATAATGAGCCTGCATTTCAGTTAATAATGCCCTACGTTCCACATCCAAGAATATTTCAGGATCCTCACCTATGTTCAGTAATTCACCTAAGCGCATTAGGAAATCTCTAAAAACCTTATTCCTAGTCTCCTTAACCACTACCCTTATCGCCTTAGCAAATCCAAAACCCCATTCTACAGCCAGTGTAGCTATTCTTCTAAGTATTCTATCATAGTCTCCGTAACCTCCGGCAATATTGTTTAATTCGAAAATTCTTCTTCTAGGAGGTTTTCCTGTTGAAACAGCGTACATGTGAGTTACAAGGTAAATTAATGTATCATCTACTTCGTACGTTACGGTACGCTTCTTAATCCACGGAATTAGAAATCTTAGGAAAACAAGTACCAGGACTAAAGCAACAGGTATAGGTCTGAAAGTTTCAGGTATAAAATTCAACGATATTAGCAGTATCGCTGCTACTACTATCAACACTACATTGTTTTTTAATGCCAAAGTATTCTTCACCTAATGGTCTGAGAGAAAATTTCCTCAGCTATTCCTCCTTGAGGTAAGACTATCTTGATGTAGTAGGGTGTTTTTACAGAAGTGCTGTTAAACACTCTTAGCTCTAGGGTTTCTCCTAATTCCCATATGTTGTTTTCAACACCATATTCTATGAACGACCATTGTCCTGAAGTCGGTGTATCACTATACATATATGGTCTAGCTTCGCCTAATGTTCCAAAGTACACGTTTATTTCGTTTATAGGCTTTATGGGTATTTTGCCTACGTTTTTCGCGAATATAAGAAAACATCCAAGGTCCTTATCGTATGTAGCATAAACTATAACTGCTTTGGCTTTAAGACGTTCAACGTTTTTCCTAGCTAATTGAGTGAATGTATCTTTTACTTCAAAAACCTTGCCCATGAAGGTTGCTGCGAAAACAGAAGCTGCTATTATAGCCGCTACCAGTATTATTCCCTCTACAATTACGCTACTAAAACCCATACTTATAGCTCACCATTTTTAGAGAAGCTATTAATACAGCTAAAACATCTCTTAAAGAAGCGACTAAGCGTCGAATACAGTCTATCTCTTACGCCTCAATAGGGAAATTAAAGCAACCATCAGCAGATGGAAACCTACGAAGAAGCTGAAGAAACCTCCAATAACGCCTAGTAATTGTACTATTAAGGTTCCACCATAGTACCCTGTATTGAACTGCGATGATATCATTAAACCTCCAAATGCAAGAAGGAAACCTATGATCCCATAAAGAACTATGAACACTACCTCCTTACCCACATCCCCCACCAGGCATATTATGGGAAGAAAAAAAGTGTTTTTATTTTCAAAAATTTGCCCGCAAGGGCTTTAGCCTAAATCAATTACTCCTTGATCAACGCTTGGTGGCATTGTTCTTTCAATTGTTAATGGTGCTCCTTCTGGAGGCTTAATTTCGAGCTTAAACGGATCATATCCTCCTAGCTTATATGAGGCACTGTAAATGTCTACTAGCACTATAGCTTTTTCTCCAAACTCTAAGTTGCTATCTTTGCTATCATAGCTTTGTATACTGTCTATCCATAGGACTACAGCATATATGTCTGGTACGTTTCCTGAACCACCAATGCTACTAGCTTGAATAACTGATTGTACTGCATCTCTTATAGCGTCAATGTCTAGTACGTTTTTACCTGTGTTTGCTTTCCCCAATTCATTGCTTGAATCATCGTACAATACTACCCAGTAGGTGTTGCTTGTACTATTGAAATACACGTACCCGTAAGCTACGTAAATGTTGGTAAAGCCCGTTCCAGTTGTCCAGTAGAATATTGTTGCTCTTGCAGGATGCATGTCGACGTAGCCTCTTCCAGGAGCAACCTTAATTGGGATAACTATTTCATCGGCTGCTCCAGCTGAACTAGCATACCCTAAAACGCTACCATCAACCTCTAGGGCCGTGCTTGCCTCTTTAAGGCCTGAGGACATTACCTCTTTGGATTTCTGGGTTGTTGTGAAGCCCATGTTTAATACTACGAACGCTAAAGCTGCCGCTACGATAACAAAGGCTATTAAAACTATTGCTGCTTCAATACCAACAATGCCTTTCTTAAACCTTCTCATGATCATTCTCACCTTCGTCTTGCTACTGCTATCCTAGTACTACTACTTGGTCTGCTAGATTTGGCGGAACCACTCTCTCAACAGTTAATGGAGCACCAACTGGCGGCTTCAATTCTATAAGTATTCTAGCGTAAGCTGGGGCTCCTCCGTCTAGTTCAACATATAATATCGCTTTGTCTCCGTGTTCGAATATCTCGTCGGTATCGCCCATGTAGAAGTGCAGCTCCGCTTTAATATTTCCTGTTAGACTGTACTGTGTAACATCCGTTATTTTGGAACTGTTATTGGTAGCGTATATGTAACCCTTGAGTTCAACTGTTTGAGTTTTCCAAGTCGATCCATCGTAGAACGCTATTGAAACAGCAGTTTTTCTCATATCTATTGGTGCTTTTCCTGGAGCTATTTTTAGTGGTATAGCTACGACCTTTACCTTTTGTTCACTTGTATCAACTTTGGCTAAAATTGTTCCATCTATTTCTAATGCTGAGCTGGCTTCTGATAGTCCTGAAGACATGGTTTCCTTGGATTTCTGGGTTGTTGTGAAGCCCATGTTTAATACTACGAACGCTAAAGCTGCCGCTACGATAACAAAGGCTATTAAAACTATTGCTGCTTCAATACCAACAATGCCTTTCTTAAACCTTCTCATGATCATTCTCACCTTCGTCTTGCTACTGCTATCCTAGTACTACTACTTGGTCTGCTAGATTTGGCGGAACCACTCTCTCAACAGTTAATGGAGCACCAACTGGCGGCTTCAATTCTATAAGTATTCTAGCGTAAGCTGGGGCTCCTCCGTCTAGTTCAACATATAATATCGCTTTGTCTCCGTGTTCGAATATCTCGTCGGTATCGCCCATGTAGAAGTGCAGCTCCGCTTTAATATTTCCTGTTAGACTGTACTGTGTAACATCCGTTATTTTGGAACTGTTATTGGTAGCGTATATGTAACCCTTGAGTTCAACTGTTTGAGTTTTCCAAGTCGATCCATCGTAGAACGCTATTGAAACAGCAGTTTTTCTCATATCTATTGGTGCTTTTCCTGGAGCTATTTTTAGTGGTATAGCTACGACCTTTACCTTTTGTTCACTTGTATCAACTTTGGCTAAAATTGTTCCATCTATTTCTAATGCTGAGCTGGCTTCTGATAGTCCTGAAGACATGGTTTCCTTGGATTTCTGGGTTGTTGTGAAGCCCATGTTTAATACTACGAACGCTAAAGCTGCCGCTACGATAACAAAGGCTATTAAAACTATTGCTGCTTCAATACCAACAATGCCCTTGCGGGCTTTTTTAACATTTAATTTAGTCTCCATTCTTTCTCCTCACATTAAACCTTTACTTGCTCTGTCCAAGTTTAAACGGCAAAAATATAGAGGAATGTCTAGACCCGTCGCCTAATAGTCGCCGTAACCTCCTATGATATAACATAATGTACTGCGGTGATAGCTTATCATAAGCTACTATGGTTAATTATACATGTAATCGCAGGGTACGATTTGAAATATATTCAAATTAGTTCTAAGGTAGATGCGAGGGTACCGAGGTTTTGGCTGAGACGCTAAGTAAAAGCATTGAAATGTTAAGGAACATAGACAGCTTAATAGACTTAGGTAGAGCAACAGCTCAACTTAAAATTCTGCTTGCTATAGGTAGAAGGAAAGCAACAATAGATGAAATAGTGAAGAATTCTAAGTTGAAGAGGAAAACAGTACTTGATGCTTTAAGAAAGCTGGAGACAAAGGATCTGATTTCAAGAAGAGGCGGACATTACGTGCTTACAGATAATGGTATGGCAGTATATGAAACTCTTCTACGCTTAGCTTCAGTAGATTATGGCAATAGAGTCCCTATACCTTCAAATATATCCTTCAAAAAGACATTATTTCTTGAAGCATGCGATGAACTTCTAAGCGCACTATACCTGCTAAGAACTCTCGAAATTATAGGAACCTCGAATAAACCTTATCCTTTGAAGAAATTAGCATCAAGAATAGGTGTTTCTCAGATAACTCTTGATAATCATCTTAGACGCTTTACTTCACCAGAACTTCCTTTACTAAGGAGAATCTATAGTGATCTCGAATCGAGACATGTATGTTATAAGCTAACGGATTTAGGTCTGAAATTCTACAGATCCGTTTTCCCTAGAAGATCAAGAAACTTCATAGAAAGCCTAAGTATAATACTTGCTATTGCTGTAGGTGTCATCGTTCTTTTGCTGCTTCTTTAACTTATCAACACACCTCTCCTTATTTTCCTAAGTGCTTCTTCAAGTCCTTCCAGAATTGTATACTGTGTTTCCTCTTTTCCCTTCCCTTTCAACTTCTCATCAATAATATTGTATATTTTACTAATAATTCCGAAAACCTTGTAATAGTCGAAAATTTTCCTATTTACAAGCTCCCTTATTATCTTCGCTCTTAAATCTAGCTCCCTATAGATAAGTTTCATTTCTCTCCTCGGAATACCCCTGATAGTAGCTATTTTTTCTTCAAGTAAGTAGCTTGATCCTCTTCCTCTAAATAGGAATGTATCTGTTGCAGGATCCCATGTAAAGACCGGAATGTAAACTATTGAGTCTGCTTTAGCATCATAGCCTATTATTTCGTTTACGCTAAGCATTCTTCTCAGCATTATGCCTTCTCTGTAAACAGCGCTTTGAATTATCACGAAGTTTAAATTGTCGAGCTGCGTTTTTGGAACATTTATTGGTGGCGACGTAATTCTCTGAATAAGCCTTAAAACACTACCGGCGTGAAACGTAGCAAGAACAGGATGACCTGTATTATGAAGTGCTATGGGTATTTCACCACCTATGAAAAGTTCAGTTTCAGGGATGGAAATATCATAAACATAACCATTGTATGGTTTTCTCACAATTTTCAACACTTTCAGCAATGCTATATCGCTCTTTAGTAGTGTCCTAATTCTCCTCAGGAACTTAATATCTTCGCCATTGAATGTACTTGAATACCTCTTTAGAAATCTTAATAGTTTTCTAAGAGTGTTTCTGGTAATGAACCTTTGTTTTCCACGCTTAAACCTTGAAATAATATATGTTAATTCTAAAGGCAGTTTCCCTTCAAGCTTCTTTCTTTCCAAGAACGTAACTATGGGTTTTAACGGTATTTTCTCACTCCAAGGCCTAATTCTTCCTTTACCATATAGGCGTATGTGAACATCATAGTATTTACCGTTCTTAAACATCTTTGATTCGAAACCTGCTATTCTAGCTAACCATACAAGCTCTAAGGCTAACCTCTTATTTTTAGTGGTGTAAACAACTATTCCTGCACGTACCCCTGTTCTCCTAGCATCAGCCATATAGCCTTCCAGAAATGCTTTCACAACGTCAGGACTTGTTGCCCATAGCTGCTGCGGTATGTGCTTTTTGCTTAGTTTAGAGCCGCAAAGAACGCTAATTAGATAGCTTAAAGGAGCATTGTAAACTCTAAAGAGACTATATGTTTTTCTATCTCTAACGTGAACTTCTGTACCAAATTTCTTCTTCAATATTTTTACAACCCTGTCCGCTATTTCATTTTCTGAAACACCAAACGAGAATGATAACGTTGGATTCTTTAATTCTTTTTTTGTCTCGATGCATCCGTCTGCAATATAAGCTCCTAGAGGATATGCTAGGTCTTTATCCAAACTTAGTATTCTCGGTATAGTATTGCTGTTCCTTACTTGAATATGAGCTTCATTGATAACTTTTATTCTGCTAATATTCATAGTAGACAATATTTCATATACATCTATGAGAATCTGTCGAGCATATTCTTTCATACTTTCCCTTTTAACAAATGTGACCAGCAAATCCCCTTCTTTGAGCTCTGATACGGGTTTAGGTTTCACTTCTAAGCTATCTTCGTCAAGTACGAAAACACTATGTGAACCTGTGGTTCTTATAGTACCTTTGCCCTCATATGTTATTTCATATATTTCTTTTGTCCTATGACGTAGAACGTATTTTATTTTTGACCATTTCACTATGCCTTGCTTATCCATGGATAATGTCTCATAGTTTTCTACGAATTTAGGTATGTTTTCCTCGTTTTCATTATAGAATTGATCTACGAAAGCACCTATGGGTGTTAGCTTAATTTCTCCTGTTACGGTATTCTTTATCAAAACTGGAGTGTCCCATGAAACACTTTGCATAGCCTGGAATGCTATGTTTCCTTCTGCTCCTCTAATTTCGCCTACAATTATGTAATTTGGTCTTTGTCTAAGCGCTGCTTTCAATAGGTCGAACATTGTGACGCTGCTTTCAGCGCTACCTGTGTCTCTTGTTAGCTCTCTAACCCAGTTTTCATGCGGTACTTGTACTTCAGCGGTGTCTTCAATTGTTATGATTTTAGCTGTGGGCCTTATGAAAGCTATCATGGCATTTAATGATGTAGTTTTACCTGAAGCAGTTTCTCCTGAAATAAAACCGCTCATACCCTCTAGTAGGAGCATCCACAGGTATGCTGCAACTCTTTCGTCTAACGTACCCCAATTTACAAGCTGAATAATAGATAGAGGTTTCTTCGAGAACTTTCTTATAGTGAAGTTGCTACCTTTTAAACTAACATCTGTTCCGAAAACTATGTTTATACGGCTACCGTCAGGCAATGTAGCATCAACAATGGGTCTTGCGTGACTTACGGGTTTACCTATTCTTTCACTAAGTTCAATAACAAATCTGTCTAATTCTTCCTCTGTTTCAAACTTAATACTTGTTTCTAAAGGGCCAAAGATTTTATGTACTATATAAATATAGCCTAGGCCATCACAGCTAATATCTTCAATATAAGGGTCTCTAATAAACGGCTCTAAAACGCCTAAACCAACTTTATCTCTAATCAGATAGTATCTTAAATACTCATAGTCAACGATGTATACTGGGACTTTTTTAGGCACTCTCTTTTTCGCTAAAAGCTCCTCATAATTGACAGGATCTTCAACAACAACAGTTACTTTCTCTAAGAAGTTTAATAGTAGTTTCTTCTTTTCATCAGTTTCTTGAGCCACATCCTTTTCGGTAACCAATTCTGCAATTTTCGTTTCAACAAGGAACATTAATGCTTTAGGAGGCTTAGGCGGTTCAACAACTATGTACTTCCTATAACCTGACTCTGTTCCTCCAGGAGGCATGTATACATGTACGAATATGCCTTCGCCAAGAGGATACATTACATTGACATAGGGCGCTTTCTTTAAGTAATCAGGCAACTTACCTGTAATAAATAATGGAGCGCCAACTTCACGTATTATCTTTCTTAAATAATTAGCTAGGTAAGGATATCTTTTTGCCTCCTTAGTCAACTCCTCTGACATCACATTCCTCCGCATAGTAAGTGCCATGATCGAACCTCTGTTTTGTTATTTAATGTTTGAAATATACTCTGACTTAACACCGTTATCTAAAACCACGATTACAATAATAGGTTGGGAAGTATCAATAAGTGAAGTAGGTGAAGTCTTTATCTCTAAAATAGCTCCCGGCGGTATTTCTACAAAAACTCCGCTTGATATGTTATATGAGGAATTACCTATAATTAGCCTATTGAAACTCCATTCCCTATAGTGTAAGACATCAATCTTACGTGATCCTGACTCGTCGATGTAGTCGACTATTATCTCTGTGTTAACGTACGGTATAATGGGTTCCCGTCCTATGTTCGAAATGTTAATAAGAAGTTCGTTTAACGTGCTGTTATATGCTATCGAGGTGATTTTAAATGTCACTGTTTCTAAGTAGCTATGTTCCCCTAGAACTTCCTTAGCCATATTCATCATTACTGCATATAGTACGGAACCTAGGATTGCTACAGTAATTAACGTTAACATCAGCATTATTGCTCCAGCAGCTACAGCGCCAAACCCCATAGTATCATCCCAGTATTCTCCTACACAGGCACCCGGTGATTCATGCCCTTAAGATATTAAAATACAAACAGAAGCTAAGCTACTATCCAACAACAGCGTCTAATAGGCGAAATTATCTCTCCTTTGGAAAATATCGGTTAAAATGTAGTGTTCATACGTAAAAGCTATACCCTTAAAAATATAAAGGTTAAAAGCATACTACTACTAAAGCAGAGGTAATACAGTAGTACGCCAAACACTATAGTGATTATTGTAAACACGGTGACGTTTTTGAGCGAGCATGAGTTAAAAAAGCTATTAATTAAAATGCTCAGTAGCGATCATGATATTAAATTCTCCATAGATACATTAGTAAAGGGATTAAGCGGGATAAAGCATAAAGTAGACATTTACATATCCTATCCACGTAGTTTAGCAATTATGATTCCTTGCGGGGATCTTAAAATAGAATTGGTTAAGGCCGTTGTTATAGGTATCGATATTCACGTGCCAGTAATTCTTTTAATAAATGAGAAAGAATTAATGAAATACGAAAAAGATTTTCGGGATATTTTGGAAGAAGTGCCTGTGAAAGTTATAATATATAGGAAACCTGATGAAGAATATTCTAGACTTTACCAGGAAATAATTAAAGAATGTAAAAGCTAAATAGCTAATAGTTCTTTACTCTTACTAGCTAATTCCTTAAGACTTTTTACCAGGTTTTCTGCATAGTTAACCACAGAAGATGGATCGATGTACTTGTATAGTTGGAGCACGATAACTTTGTTTCTCATTAATGGGATAATAGTGTACCATAACCCTTTCTTTAAAGTAATATATTCCTCAAGAGGTTTAAGAGCTATGGAAGCTAGAAGGCAGAAAACCCCAATATATTCGTCAGGCTTATAGGATGGAGGATATGTTTCAATAAGTTTTAAGCCTTCATACAAAGCTGCTGCTTGAACAACTTCTCCGTCAACAAGAAGACACAGGGCTGAGCCACAGTATTTCATAGTGTCTGACAAGACTATTTCCCCTCAAGTTTCATTAAATACTCTCCTTATTGCCAATTTAAAACTTTTGTGTTATAGAACACCAGTACTATCTCATTTATATATGAAATACATGTCCACCATCATAAATATAATAACTGCTAAAAGAACACCAATAGATGCCATAAGTGACATAGGTAGTAGAGAAACTGCAAATATGACACCTAATATACTTGGACATAATATTAGCTTGTTAATTCTCTGACGTTTACCGGGGTTTTTGTTGTTCATAGAAGCAATATTATTATAAAGTTTTCTACCATAAGCTGTTAACACATAGGTTCTCTTAACACCTAGTATGCTTCTTCTTCTAACAGTTTTTACTAACTTTGTCTTAGACATGTTATTTAAGTAGGTAATGTAGTTTCTTACTTTCTTAGGGCTTACACCAAGTATACGGCTCATTTTCTCCAATGTTAGACCCTTATTTTTACCAAGAAGTACAATTAAATCTCTTAATGTACCATAGAAAACAAGTTTACACGCTACTTCTCTTAAATCTTTTTCACTGCTTCTTTCAGCTCCTTTTACTTTAAGAAGTTTTTCTAATTGCTCCAAATATTTTACTCCAATATCTGAAAGAAGGTATAAGTCATTTCTCCTAACAACCAGCCCCTTTATTTCTAGTTTTCTCAGAGTATCAAGAACAGTTTTTCTCCTAAAACCTGTTTTAAAAGCTATGTCATCCGCTGTAAGACCATGCCTATAACGGCTTAATACGAGAACTATATGGAGCTGTAATGTAGCTCTTGAGAAGTCAATTATACTATCTAATTCCCTTATGTTTTTGAGCATCTTCAATGATATTTCCATTGACAAACAGAAGTACCCTTAAATAACATATTTTTGCCAATATATTTAAAAATACAGTAAGATTACATTGTAGAGAAGTTTATTAGGAAATACAAGGCCATTACTATTAGCATTGAAAAGGCCTAAAGCTATTATGCGTTTTTCAGCAATAATATTATCTAGATGAAGTGATAGCATGGAAGAAAGAAGCAAGGCTACAGTTCTTCCGCTAAACGTTCTACTGGAATTGATGGATAAAAATGATAAAACAATGAGCATTAGCGAGCTTTGCGAAAGCCTCAACATTGATCATAAAGAACTCATGAGAATAATAAGGATTCTTTCCGATAAAGGTTTAGTTATATTAAATACTAAAACGGGACATGTTAAACTATCTGGTTTGGGGCTTCTCTACTTACGTGACTTAAAAGAGTTGCTTAAAACCTGAGCTCTCACTCTTGCCTCTTTCATGTTCTAAAAGCTCGGTTAATACTAAGTACAGTGGGGTGTCTTTCTCTGCTTCCATTAGAGCAATCCTTTCTTCATCTATGGGGATAATAAGGAATGTGTGGTTTTTCATAGCGACATGTATAAACTTGTATTTAATACCTATTTCCGCAATGTATTTATTGTGGAAATCTATGACGTGTTTGATCATTCTTAACATCTTCGTGTTTTCCAAAGATGCTTCTTCAGGGTATTTTCTAATGAGATTATAATTTCTACTTGAGAATACAAACATTGTTTTAATTAAGCCGTTCTTAACTAAATCCCTTAACACGTCATCTATTTGCTCGTTGTAAATCATAACCTCCCACCTACAGCGTAATATATTAGCGTCGTATTACATAATAGTCTCCGCAGGTTTCGTTTTGCTAACTCCATCACCTTGATGTAGTGTTTGTGCTTTACTAAGCCTTCTTAATCCTCTTAATACTTCTTTAACTATTTTGCTGAAATCCAGGAGAACAGTATGAGAAACAAGTATCAAAACTAAATTTTCCTTTAACGGGATAGCTACCATAGTGTAGCCATCCTCGCGTATTGTTAGGTAGTCGCAAAAGTTTCTCAAGACACCACTTCTTGTTAGCTTACTGACAAGTTCTTTTATAAGTAATAGGCTGTCGTAAACGTGTACGCATGGAAAACACTCTATCTTATTATCTGATATAATTATGGCTTCGTGAATCAAACACCCATCAACAAGTAGTGAAAGAGATTCCTTTAATACCATCCTCCTTTACCCCTATTTTGTAAGCATGATAATCCTTACTCTACCTTTACCTCTATATGATACGTTGAAAAATCCGTTTTCAGAAAGTGCGTCAGCAAGTCCTCTAATAATCGGGTATTCTGCTCTACCTCCACATATAGGTACGTTTTTCCCTGAAAACTCGATACAGGATACTTCACCGTTAATTTTTCGTAGACTAAAGTAATCCACTATACCCATATTTACTAATTTGTTGAAAACTCTTTCAAGCAATGTAGGAGAGTATTCTAGTCTCCTTGCTGCATTGTATATAGCATTTCCTAAAGCTCTACCTAAGTAATAAGCGATGGCGCATGATATGTGTTTTCCAAAAATTTTCTCCAACTCTATGAACATTAGTGCTAGGAGCTTGTCGCAGTTTATAATCTTACATTCATCATACAACTGAAACCCACCTTGTAGAAGAAGATGGAAAAACGGGATTTAATATTAATACGTTATTTCGCCAGACCGCCGAATATAAAGAAAAGACTATTTGTACCCTACGATGATTAATGTTCCTAAAACAATATTGTATGATGCCCAAAGAGCTAAGAGCATATACGCTAAGCTGGGCATAGCTAGCAGCGTTGCCAACGCTATACTGCCAAGTACCGTGTTAACCATGGCTGCTCTTTTCATTACCAGCTTGGGACTATAATTGCCAAACACTTTTATTAAAAGTCTTAGTATCGGGTTACCTTTTATCCTAGAGTATAATGAAAGCCTGTAGAAGGTCTCCATACCTAGGCTTGTAAGCCTATAGTGTACCTCGGTTTTCGTTTTTCCAAAAAGCTTATTAGTTATTTTCTGTGTAAATGCCTCCTTCCTATATTTTTTAAACAAACGAACTTCGCTTCTAGGTTCAGCATAGGGGTCCAAATACATTGCCAGACGTTGTGGTGAAAGCCCTATTATTTGAGATAGTGTAGATAATGAAAGTTCATTGCGTCTACTAGTGCCAAGAGCAACCAATGTGTCATGTATGTAGTTTACAGGGATAACTATCTTGATCATATCCCTTGCCTTTACCCTACCGTATCTTGATCTAAGTGCTGTTTTCAAATCGCTAACACCTAATATGGCGAACAAGTCCTCAATGGCGTTTCTACCTAGCTCTGTAAGTTCGTAAAGATCTCCTCTACTACTGCTCTTCTTAACTAAGCCTTTAATTTCCAGTTTTCTAAGAGCATCAAGAATAGGTTTCTTTCTCTGACCTAAAGCTCTAGCTATTTCTGCTGATGAAAGAGGTTTCCTCGAGGATGCAAGTTGGAAAACTATGTCAAGTTGAAGACTTGACCTAGCGAAGTCTATTAGACTATCGAATTCTCGTATTTTCTCTATTTTTAACTGTAGATCCGGTATGCTCAATATATCACCGCTTCCAAGCTATTTAACATAGTAAAATTTCTATATTGCCAACACCACAGGTTTCTAGAAACCGCATAGGACTCTATTATTCTCCGGTCTGTAGAGAGACTAGGAGAAGAACAAGAAGCCTGATTTCGCCGACTAGTAGAAGGCGAACATTTTACTACGTTAGCATCACATGTTTTCTAGTATTTCTCTTTCTTTCCTTCTATACCATTCCCTCTCCTTCATCATTTCAAGAAACCTTCTACCCTCCTCGGTAATTATATATGATCCTGAAGGCGACTTAACTATGTAGCCCCTGGATTCAAGTCTTTTAATACGCTCAGCAACAACAGGCGATATTTCCCCCAGTTCGGCTACTATGTCTTCTAATGTTGCTTCCCCTCTTAGGCTTATCTTCTTTATTAGCTTTATATCCCAATCTCTTAGGATCTCCCTTCGATAGGGGTTTTTCATTCTTCTACTCCATTCTTCCTCGTATCTTGCAAGAACAGGTAATCCTCCTGAAATCTCCTCTTTACGGCTAAGTTTTGGTTTAAAAATAACGTAACCTACTAAGGAGATCCATAAAGCTAGAGCCGCAATAAGAAGTATTACTCCTAAATCAAGCAATTAAATAACCCTTGATATGTTTTAAACTATGTCAAGTATGCCACCTAGTTTTTCAACTATCTCTACTGCTAAATTGGAAAGCGCTTTACTTGCCCTAACATAGGCCTTAAACCCTACGTCAAGACCTACAATAAACTTTGTTATAACACCCACATAATTTTCATTAACTAAGTCCATGTAGATGAATTTTTCACCATTAAGATAAACTACGTCAATAATGTGAACTATGCCTGATTTTCCCCTAACTTTGAGCTTATGCCTTAAAAGGTAATGGCTCATAGTATTTTAACCCACTCTAAACATGGTACATAGTTTTTAAGTTGGTGTTTACACTAGGCGCCCAACCACCTACTATAAATTGCTGCAGATTCTAATCTCTGCTGGTGATGTTCTGTGACTGTACCGAAAACGTTCCGTTACAATACTGGGGGTATATTGAAAAATTAACTATGGTCAAAAGTTTAACACGGTGATGAATGTGAAGCAACTATATGCATTAGTAATAGTACCTATAATATTGTTAAGTCTTGTAGCTGTAGCAATACCTGTTGCTGCACAAGAAGACGAGGAGGCAAAGGAATTAGCAGAGAAAATGATAATGCTTGCTGAGAGAGCATTAAACTATGCTAAAAACTTAATCGATAAACTTAGGGAGTTAGGTGTCGACGTATCTCCGGAAGCTCTAGAAGCAATAGATAATGCAACAACACATTTAGATAAGGCAAAAGAAGCGTTAGACGTAGGAAACTATAGAGAAGCCATTAAATTAGCATTAAACGCTATGAAAGGTTCAAAACACACTGTCAGAATATGTATGGAAGCATGCCATAAGATAGGAGTGAACATTACTATGATCATAGAGGTAACTGAAGGAAATGTAACTGTAAGAAAAGCATTTGGCCTATTAATGCAAATAGAGTGGCTTAGAGGAATTATTGAAAGATTCTCCCAAATGAATCTAACAGTCCTGGGTGAAAACGCTACAGCTGTAGAGGAGAAACTTGAGGAGTTAAAGGCTAAGCTTGATGAAGCAGAAGAAAAACTTAGGGAAGGACTAGTCAACGAAACAGCAATTATACTGGCTAGTGTAAGAAGAGATCTGTTCAAATTAATAGCAGAATACCATAAGGAAATAGCTAAAATACACATGGAGACAAGACTGAAAAAGTACATGAAACATCTGAAAATGTTCTTACTAGGGCTAAGGAAGAAGTTAGAAAAGCTCGAAGAAGACCTGGAGAAGCTGAGAAATGAAGGAGTAAACGTTACAGTATACATAAATAAGGTAAGAGAACTAAACGAAACAATAACAGAGGTTCTAATTAAAATAGAAGCAGGTAACGTAACTAAAGAAACTGTAGTGCACATATTTGCTGAAATAGCGAAACTATATCCAAAAATAAAGATAATAAAGGTCGAGAAAGAAATAGTGCCTAAGCTAGGTGAAAGAACGGAGAAAGCCAAAGAAATTCTTGAAAAAGTACTTAAAGTACAAGAGAAAAGAATAGAGAAAATAATCAAGAAACTAGAGAAGAAAATAAAAGACAAACCATGGCTAAAACCTGTACTAGAACCCATATTGGAGGAACTAAAGAAGCTTTTAACGCGAATTAAGGAACACGAACATACACTACTTGAAAACTTAGAAGAAATAGAAGAACATTTAGAAGAACTAATAAGCGAAATAAACTCAGCTGTTGAAGAAGCAGAAACAGAAATGGGCAAGCATTAATCCTAAACTAAAATATTGAACACTTTTACTTAAGACATATTTCAGCACAATACCTGACATATTTTTAATTTTTCAATTAACACATTTTCGAAAGAAAAATTTTTAAATTCTAGCCTAAGTAGAGTTCTATTCCAAGAGGAAGAAAGAGTGGGCTGCGGAAAAATAGCTTTGATAGATATGGACGGTACTGTACTTGCAGGTAGGAGTTTAGAAGCTATAGGTAGGCTTGGTTTTCAGAAGGAAGTAGAAGAGATAAAGGAAAAACGGTTGAAAGGTACTCTAAAAGGTTATGAGGAAAGCTTGAAAGTTGCTTCTCTTCTTAAGGGTATTCCTCTATCAAGGCTTATTGAAGAGTTTGATAGAATAAGGTTCGTTAACGGGGCTAAGGAGTTTATTGGCTGGCTTAAGGAACTCGGTTTCGTAACGGTCCTGGTAACGGTTTCTTACGACGTTTTAGCTGAAAGAGTTGCTAAAGCTCTTGGAATGGACGAGTTCTATGCTAATAAGTTAGAAGTTGTTAACGGCATTATCACGGGTAGGATAGTTATGCCTCTTGGATGGCAGTATGTTAGGAATTGCATGTTTAAATCAGTCTGTAAGCTGAATGTCCTTTTCGAAACTATGAGAAAATACAATGTTCCTATAGGTAAAACCGTTGCAATAGGCGATTCGGTTTTGGATAGATGCATAGTGAGATATGCTGGCTTAGGGATAGCTTTTAACCCTAAAGACAATGAGGTTGTAGAGGCGGCAGACATTGTCGTTTACGGAGACTTTTACAAGTTAAAATCTACTCTTGAAAAACATGAATTATTCAAGAATATAATCTCGTGCGATATGAGAGGTTAATTGTATGGGCTCGTACGATTTACATATACACACATTGTTCTCTGATGGAACAATGAGCGTAGAGGATGTTTTGAAAAAAGCTAAACATATCGGTCTTTCAGGTATTTCTATAACTGATCATGATACGTTAGATGGTTCTTTAAAAGCACTATCTATACAAGGAGATTATGGTGTTCTAGTCATACCGGGTATAGAGGTTTCCACAAGGTATGGACACATTCTGGTTTATGGTTTAACGGAGTTAAAGTATTCTTCAGTGAATGAGCTAATCGATGTAGTACGTGAAAATGATGGATTATTGGCTATAGCACATCCCTACGGCAAATTCGCTTTTTTCAAATATCCCATAGTAGACATGACTGATTTGCTTAAGAAAATGGATGCAATAGAATGTTATAATGGGAAAACGTTCCATAGCAGTAATGTTAAAGCTAAACAGTTAGCGATTAAACTTGGAAAACCATGTATTGGGGGTAGTGATGCACATATAATTGAAGAAGTAGGCTCAGTAGTTACCCTAATAAATGAGGACATTGGAACAGTTGATGATTTCATTTCAGCGGTGAGAAAGGGTAATACGAGGGTTTCAGGCTATAGGAGCTTACTTTCAATACTTAGCTCCATGGTCATTAGGAGAATTAGATGTTTTTAAATTCTAACGTATTATCGGGGGCAAGTATGATACTATTATCACCAACATTAGCTTCTATGAGACTACTGTTAATACGTTGTTCATCGGTCAAGCGTATATACGGGCATATATACAAACGTACCGACAAATCTTGTGCCTTAAGTCTTTTAAAAACAATGAAACTAAGGATTTTAGCGAAGCAGAGAAAGAGGTGATAACCAGTGGGCTTAGCGTTCCTAGCACTTGCAGGAGCAATACTTGGTTTCACTTTAGGATTTAGTTTAAGTAGGAAATATAATAAATTACAGAACGCTATCATGCTTGCCCCATTAGGAGCTGTTCTGCTCCCACTATCGATGTTCACTTTAACAGCTCTTATTAGGGCTCTCACGTTTCTCAGCTTACTTGAAGTAGCTACCGTAGTTGTTGCAGTAGCAATACTTGTATTCTGGTCTGAGAAATTCTTCTAACGATAAAAATGTTTAAACTTAAACCTAAAATTAAAGCCATTATTACAGACGTTGATGGTACATTAACTATTAACAGGGAAGATTACAGACTCGAAATAGAAGCAGTAAAGGCGATAAGAAGAGCGGAAGGACGGGGAATACCTGTTGTTCTTGTTTCAGGCAACGCGCTACCTGTTGTTGTTTCTATATCGAGGTACGTTGGAACTACAGGGCCTGTTGTTGGGGAAAATGGATGTTTAATCTTCTATAAGGGTAGGATAATTAATGTAGCTACGTTTTCCGCAAAAGAAGCTGCAGAAGTTATTTTAAAAGAATTTAACGAGTATATTGAACAGTCATGGCAAAACAGATATAGAGTTTTCGATTTTGCCTTTAAGATTAAAGAAAACTTTAGAGATAAAGTAAGTTTCCTAGTTTCAGATATTCGAAGGTTTTTGAGGATAAAAGGGTTTGACAACGTATTTGTAACATTTAGTGGATATGCATTACATTTAACGCCTACAAGTGGAGGGAAAGATAAGGGCCTTCTTAAAGCATTAGAGCTAATGGGTGTTAAAAGAGATGAAGTCGTATGTATAGGTGATGGGCTTAACGATATAGACTTATTCAATGTATGTACATGTTCGGCAACGGTATCTAATGCTGATGAAGAACTTAAAAAGTTGGCAACGTATGTTGCATCTAAACCTAGTGGCAAGGGGTTTGCTGAAATAGTGGAGCGCATTTTAGGATTCTAAAAGGTCTATTACATCTAACTCGCCAGGTACGTAAACTATAGTTTCTCCTACCTTAAATGATCTGGGTAGTTTAAGCATAAAGCCTATATGGGTAAGAATTAGCTTTTTAATATTCGTTTTTAAGGCGAGTTCGATAGCGTCACGTATTGTAGAATGCCCTGCATTATGAGCTATTTTCTCAAAACCCCACATGAAGGTTGCCTCATGGATGAGGACATCGGCGTTTCTAGATATTTTTTCTAACACTTTATTGGGCGCTGTATCTCCTGTGTAAACTAGTGTTAACTTGTTTTTCACACGTACCTTATACATTAAAGAATCTTCAACATGCTTTGCTCTGTAAGACCACACTTTAACTTCTCCATTATCGAAAGCTAGTTCACCATCACATCCTTCCAAAGACCTTATTTCAACTTTTACCTTTAAGTTGGTGATTAAGCTCAAAAGACTATGTATCGTTTCTTCAGCCCACTTAGGAGCAATGATCTTTAAAATTCTCTCATATCCTAGAGCACCTAAGTTTACAGCGTAAGTGGGTAGGCTGAGTATGTGGTCTCCATGAGTATGCGTTAAAAATATAGCAATGATGTTTAAAGGGTTAAGCCCTATTTTTTGGAAGTTTTTGAAGCTGAATTCTCCAGCATCAAACAAATAAATGTTTTCATCCACTTTAAGAGCTATAGAACTATAAGTTCTAAATGCCGGTCCTATCCACCCTCCTGTACCTAGAAAATAAAGTTTGACCACCATGGCCTATACCGTGAGTAAATGTTTTATAGTGTTATCTTACCTTGATCTTTGAGAACTTTAAGTATTCCAATTACTAATATCAAAGCTATAGGTGCCGGGGCTAGGACGAGTAGGAATGAAGCTATAAATGCGAATTCCAAGTTAGCGAACTTCTCTAAACCGCTAGTAAGCAATGTTACTGCTAAAAACCATAAACCAAGCGCTATAATAATCGAGCCAACAACTAACCCTATGAGAGATGAAATAATTAGCGCTTTCACCCAATGAACATTTTTCCTTCTAAGAACCCTATATGAATACCCCATAATGTAAAATCCTAGAAAGTTCGCCGGTGTACCGCTAAATACTGTGTATATTGGCGTACCATACCTTATAATACTAGCTATAAACGTGCCTATAGCAGCGCTTAAACCTGCTATTAGAGGAGACGATATAACAGCTGCCACCATAGGTATGGCTATTGCGGGTCTAAACTGTATAAAGAACTGGCCTGTAGGAAGATATGCTGTTGCAAGAGAAGTTACAGCATATAGTGATGCGAAAATAGCTATTAAGGCTACAGCTTTGCTCCGAATTTCCACTATACTTTTACCTCCTCCCAAAAAGTGTAAACGTATTTCTAAAATATTTTATGTTAATAATGTCTTCAGTGTTTAGGCGCACACATTAGCTCTTTTCTCATACGGCTTATGTATTTTCTAAGTGTTAGAACTTCAGCTAGTTCTTCTACATCGTAGAAATATCTGTCTACTATGGTTAAAACTCTGCACATTTCTTTACTCGTAATATCTCCTAGCATGTTTGCTCTTCTAATTTTCTTTAATAAGCTAATGCATTGATCTGTAGCATAGGCTACAAGACTTTTCTTGGCATTCAATACTTTAAAAACGCCTAGTGTTGGATCTAAAAAGAGGTCTTCAACAATTTCCGATGGCAGTCTTTCCTCCATGTATCTGAGGGCAACCCGCTTATAATACCTTATGAATGCTCTCGCTGTTCTATCCCTATTATTTCTAACAAGCCACGCCATAAATAATGCCATTAAATTTTTCATCAGGTATTTGTTTGGAAGATATGCTCCTTCAACGGCTATGGCTTTAAGTAAGTCTTTAAACTTGTGCCATACTTCGGGATATAGTTTTAGTCTTTCAATATTTCTCATGGAGAAAAGTATTGTACGTAACATGCTTGAAATAGCTTTCTCATCAGGGTAAGCTTCTAGCATGTAAAGCCTAAGAATATGTAAGGATGTTGCTATAAAGTCTTCCAAAGACCTTGAACTAGCTTTCAAGGTAGAAATAACATCCTCCGGGCCCATGGTCATGAGCTTTATAATGTAACTTATTAGTGGAGGCAGGAAAATTAGTGTTACAGCAAGCTCTGCCATAAAAGCCCAGTAAGCATACTCCGTTTTTTCAAGAGACATCGTGCAAGCTGAAACTACAGCGACAATTGCAAATATCGTGAAAGGATAAATTATTTTGTTTAAGAACATTCTAACAATAACTGTACCGTATTTTGACTGCATGTAAATAACCCATATCGTGAAAGGGACAGCAATAAGTGCAGCATATGCTTGGACAACAGCGCTACCAAAGTAAAGTACGGGCCACTCGAAGAAGGAGGGATCTCTATCTAACCCGAGAATCCTAAATATAATCGCCAGGATAATTAAGGTAGCTCCTATGGTCACATATGTTGCTAAAGTCCTTTTCCTCTTAAACACCTACTCTTATACACCCCGCCACTACAGATTCCACGTTATAATTGACTTTTTGGACTTATGAATTTATTTAACCTCATACAGGTTTAAACATAGCTAGCAACTGCGACAATTTATCATGAGCTTCAAAGACTAATGTAAATAAACTTTAAATCAAAGCTTAAACTTATAATATATAGGTGTTCTTATGGCACATAGTGCTCAAATTAAATTATCTACGGTTCTCCCCGTCATACTGCTAATAGTCGGTATAATTATAGGGTTTGCAGTAGGCTTTGCAGCAAGACCGCCAGCACCAACACCGACAGCTACGCCATCACCATCACCAACACCAACAGTGAAAGTCGTTAAGGTAACTGTTTGGGCTTCAGGATCACCAGTAGACGTTACCAGAGTTGATAATATTGAGAGAGCAGCCAACATATTGAACAGGATGTTTGAAGCTGCTGGTGCTCCAGTAAGAATCGAGGTTGAGAAGCAGTTCTTCAGAGGAGACTACATGGAGAAGCTAACTGCTGCCTTTGCTGCTGGTGAAGCACCAGACATTATTGCTATGAAGAACTTACCAGTTCTTGCTGATGGAGGCTACGTTATAGCTTTAGATGACTATGTTGAGAAGTATAAGGATCTACTCGAGGACGTATATCCTGTACTATGGAATGCAGTAAAGTATAAGGGTAAGATATGGGCTCTACCACAAGACACTGAGGCAAGACCACTATACTTCAGAAAAGATGTTCTAAGACAACTAGGGTGGAGTGAAGAGGAAATAGAAGCGCTACCTGAGAAGATAAGGAATGGTGAAGTCACATTACTGGACCTAATAGAGATAGCTAAGGAGGCTATGGATAAAGGCTTAGTACAGTGGGGCTTCTACCACAGACCAAACTTTGGAGGAACACCATTCGTAATCCTATACTATCAGTATGGAGGTATACTTCAAGACCCTGAGACTGGCAAACTAGTGCTTGATAAGTCAGCTATGCTAAAAATGCTGGAGCTATTGTATAGAATGGCACAGGTAGATAAGGTACTGCCACCAACAATGATAGGTACCTCATGGAGACAGATACACGTAGACTTCGTTAACGGCAGAGTACTATTCTGGTTCGGCGGAACATGGCACTGGGCTGAATGGCAAAGTGTAGCATACCATGAGGAGCTAGGAGAGCTACCCGAAGAGTATGAGTGGGAGAACATAGGATTTGCACTAGTACCAGCGCCTGAGCCAGGGCTTAAACCAATGACTCTGTCGAGCCCATACCTGTACTACGTAACAGCGCAAGCAGAGGAACCTGAAATAGCATTTCTACTAATAACGCTAGCGACTTCAGCGCCGATAGATGCGATACACGCTGTTGACAGCGGCCACTTGCCAGTGAGATCAACTACCGTGGAACAGCCATACTATAAGCAGTCAAAGTTCCACAGGGAAGTTGCCTACATGCTAGAATACACATCGTTCGAACCATTACATCCAAAGTGGGGAGCATACAAGGATGCATGGATAACTGCAATAACTAAGGTTGAGAAAGGAGAAGTAACACCTGAAGAAGCACTAAGTGAAATGATAGAGACATTAAAGGCTGAACTAGGAGATGAACTAATAATTAGAGACTAAAATTTAAATCCAAGTACTATTTTTTATTTACTTAAGCAACTCTAACGCTTTCCCCCCCAATACCCCCTTACTTGTAGTTCGAAGCGGCATTACCATAGGCTATCTACATTATCTATCGAAGGGTGTTCCCGATGGCGTTGAAGATAGGTAGGAAAGTGTTACCCTGGATTTTCCTTGCCCCAATGCTAATAATGATTGTTTTCTCGTGGATAGCTCCTGTTCTCTTAACAGTTTACTTAGGATTCACTGATCTTAGCTCCAAAAACTTTCTCGACTTTGTAAGAAACTTCTTTACAGAGAAAGTGCATTTTACACTAGAGAATTTTGAGAAAATATTCTTAGCAAAAGACCCTTACATTGTTGAGGCATTAACTATAACAGCAATTTATGTTTTAAGTGTTCTGTCTATAAATTCCATCTTCGCACTCGTTCTTTCAATTGCAATAGCATACTTTATTAGAAACGAGATTTTATCCATGATCCTAAGAGTTTCATGGCTAATACCTAGAATTATGCCCGGAATAATATATGCTCTAGTATGGAACTGGTTTATAGATCCAAAATATGGAATGCTAAATACCCTACTTAAGATAGTAGGAATTCCTGAAGCATGGTTACCTGAAAGTTGGCTCCTAACACCGCCTTACTCGCAACTACTTATGATTATGGTTAACGGATATGTTGGCGCAAGCTTCGGAATGATCATATATACTGCAGCGATAAAATCCATACCTACAGACATAATTAATGCAGCATTGGTTGATGGAGCTTCTGACTTTCAAGTGGCAAGACATATAATAATACCCTTACTTAAGTGGCCTATGCTATTTGTTGTTTCATGGCAAACACTTAGCCTACTAAGCTCATATGAATACATCTTAATGATATGGGGTTCGGGTGGTGGAGGAGGATATGCTGGAATAGCTAAAGCAGCTAAGGTAATGGTGTGGTCTCTATACTCCTACAGTAAAGCATTTGCTGCTGAAGAACATCTTTATGGATATGCTTCAGCATTATCACTAATACTCGTAATTATAGGTGTTGTTCTCATAGTTCTGTACTTTAAACTATTCGGATTTAGAAGGCTCATGGAACCAAGTAGGATAGAGGTGTAAACATGGGTGTAAAAGATAAGATATTCTCGGTTGGAGGAACAACACTTATACTTAACATACTTAAATACGTAATAGTAATTATAGTAGCCATCATACCCTTAATTCCTATATGGACAATGATACTATGGCTTGCTGTACAAAGCTTTAGTGGAAAGGTTATTTTAGGCATTATACCTTCAGATTTCACGTTTAAGAATTGGAGGTTTCTATGGTCGCCGATGAAAATGGGGTTAAAGGAGTATCCTAACATATGGCCTATAACATTGAACACATTATTCCTAGCTTTAGGGGTTACAGGTCTCGTAGTTTTCGTAAGTACTTTAGGTGGCTATGCTCTTTCTAGAATGGAGTTTAAGGGTAGAGTAGGTTTAATGCAGTTTATAATAGCGTTACATGCGTTTCCAAGCATTATACTGCTAATAGCTTTATTTGTAATTCTGAATCATCTTGGGCTCTACGGTAAGGGCATAATGACGCTGGTCGGCATAATACTAATTAAAGCTGGTTTAGAAATACCTATGGCAACATGGATTATTAAAGGATTCTTCGATGCTATACCTTGGGATCTTGAATGGGCGGCTCTTGTTGATGGATGTACTAGATGGAAAGCTTGGAGAACAGTAATCCTACCATTAGTTCTTCCAGGAATAGGTGCAATATCCATATTCTCATTCTTATCAGGCTGGTCTGAATTCCTACTAGTATTTACCTATGTTAAAGATGAGGCATACTACACTTTACCTGTACTCATATACTATATGATTGGTGAATACAAGTTCATAGACTGGGGTATGCTTGCAGCTTTAGGCTTATTCTACGCGATACCCACAATCATATTCTTCAGTACATCTCAGAAGCTTCTCTTAAGAATTTACGTTGGTGGTATTAAGAGGTGAAATATGTATGGTTAAAGTAACACTAGATAATGTGAGCAAGTTTTTCGGGAAAGTAAAGGCAGTAATTGATTTAAACCTTAAAATAGGAGATGGAGAATTTATAGCACTTCTAGGCCCTTCAGGATGCGGTAAAACAACAACACTCCTAATGGTTGCTGGAATATATAAGCCAACTAAAGGTAGAATACTTTTTGACGATAGAGACGTTACAAGACTTCCCCCAAGAGATAGAAATGTCGGAATGGTTTTCCAAAGCTACGCACTCTACCCCCACATGACAGTTTATGACAATATAGCGTTTCCGTTAAGGCTTAAGAAGGTACCTAAAAACGAAATAGACCGTAAAGTAAGACAAGTAGCTAAACTGCTAAGAATAGAGGAACTATTAAACAGGAAGCCAAGCCAACTCTCCGGCGGCCAACAGCAAAGAGTAGCTCTGGGCAGAGCACTGGTTAAAGAGCCTGATGTACTTCTTTTAGATGAGCCACTAAGTAACTTAGATGCTAAATTAAGAGTAATTATGAGAGCCGAGTTGAAGAGGCTACAGAAAGAACTTAAAGTAACGACAATCTATGTAACCCATGACCAAGTAGAAGCAATGTCCATGGCGGACAAAATAGCGGTAATGAACGCGGGTAGACTGCAACAGTATGCTGAACCATCAGAACTGTACAATAAGCCAGCAAACCTCTTCGTAGCAGGTTTCATAGGATCACCACCTATGAACTTCGTAGAGGGATCAATTAAGGAAGTTAATGGAGAATACTACTTCGACTCAGAACACTTCAAACTTAAGTTACCGAGCGAAATAGGGGAAATAGTTTTATCAAAAACATCAGAGGTAATAATGGGCTTTAGACCTGAAAACGCAAAAATAATCAAAGAAGAACAACCAAACACAATACAAGGAAAAGTTTACGTAGTAGAACCTCTAGGCAAAGACGTAATAGTAAACGTGAAAATAGGGGAAATACTTGTAAAAATACTTGCAAGACCAGGAATAGAAATAGTGCCAGGACAAAACATTTGGCTTCAACTGAACATGGATAAAATACACTTCTTCGAAAAAGGAACAGGTAAGGCAATAGTTTAACCAATATACCATTACATGGTAATTAAAGAACAGATACCGGTATGAGGTACTTTAGAACATCGATAAACTTCCATATTATCTTACTAGTTTAAACTGCGTCCTAATACATAGCTGTATAGTTACACGTAGTTGCAACAATATGCAAACTGAGAGTTCTTGCAGAGGACGGAGCAATTGCATGAATATTCTTGCACAATGACATAAATGCTTTTAAACCACTAAATTAATTTTCAGACGAATGAATATACCTTGACTTTTTTTCACTTTCAAGCGTTTATATTTTAAGTCGACAAGTAGGCGCTCCCTATAGTTGGGTGCTTAATTCAGTTCCTATAAATTAAACTTCATGCAGGAGAGTAGTCTCGCTCTGTTAACATAAACATGGTGAGAATTAGTTATGAAGCATAGTGTTTGGGCATGTAATTGCCCAATATGTAGGATAATGGTTCATAGAGTTATGGGTAAAATAGTAGGTGGTACCTGCATTACTAAAGGTGGAAAGGAGAAAGTTAAGGTAGAATCTCTCACCAAGACTCGTAGCGAAGAGTTCTCTGAGGAGATGAGCAGAAAAATAGGTAATAGACTGGTTGAAGTCGTTAAACTAAGTGAGGTTCAGCAGGAGGAAACGCAAGCTACTCCTCAAATGCAGCCTAATATACGAGCTCCACAGCAAGTATCCAAACCTACTCCAATTCAAGAAGAATCTAAGAAAAAGGAAGAAGGGAAGGAGGAGGTTAAACAAATTCAAGTTCAAATACCCTCTGAAATCGTAGAGAAAATTAGTTCTTTAGAAAACGAAGTTACTGAGATTAAGAAGTACATTAAAACAAGTGTTGAAGGAATCAAAGCTACGCTTATTGATTTACGGTCAGCTGTAGCTGAAATTGATAATCCCTTCAATATTCTGAGAAAATACGGTAAAGCTCTACTTAGTGAAGAACAGATCGAGGAATCTTCGCAAGGAAACGTCCAGAATATGGGAGTTAACGCTCAGCCGCCGGTGTTGCCCGTAGCTCAATATCCTCCGATTCAACCTTATACTCCCATAGCTCACTATGCATCACTACACCAGACTGTAAAGACAGTGGAAAATACTAAGGTAGGTGAAAGCGTTGAAGAAAAACATGAAAAAAGCGAGGAAGTCGTTAAGAAGGAGGGCAAAATAAACTTTAACTTATATACTAGACTCGTAGAATGGGTTAACAAAATTACGGAACATGTTCCCCCAGATGTCCTAGAGAAATTGATTAGCAGCTATGTTGAAATAGGTGTTATCGATGAAAGTATAGGTAATGTTCTTAGGAAAATAGTTAAAACAGTAAATGAACTTAAATCGTTAAATCTAAGCGTTGACGAGCAAGCAAAATATCTTCATGAACTAATTCAAGCACTTGGTCTAACAAACGGCGACATAGCCCAGAAAGTAATACCAGCTGCCAAGAAAACCGAGGAGAAAATGGCTCAAGAACTACTCGAACTAATGGATAAAAAGGATAAGCAATACTCTAGGGGATAAGGCATGGACGAATTAGGAAATAAGTTATTTCCAAAGGAAGGTAAGGGGTCCGAAGAACTCGAAGGCTATGTTCTCTCAACAGGTAATGGAGAATTAGATATGAGGCTTGGTGGTGGAATACCTGTACCTAACCTTCTTTCAATAGAGGGAAGTCATGGAACAGGTAAAAGCCTCCTGGTACAGCAGATAACATATGGTGCAGTTAAGTCAGGTAAAAGGGTAATATATGTTACTACGGAGGCTGGTGTTAGAGAGTTAATTATGCAAACGCGTAAAGTAAGTTTAGATTTAACGGAAGCTTTTCTTAAAGGTCTTATAAGGGTTGTACCTATACACTTAGAAGGTCTTAAATGGTCAAAAAGTATTGCGAAGAAGCTACTTCATATTTTAGGGGACTACATGGCCCTTATGAAGGATGAATATGAGGTTTTCATAGTTGACTCCTTTAGCGTTTTAGCAGTATACGCCGACATAAGCTTGATATTGAATTTTCTTACTAGAGTTAGAACTATTGTACGCGAAGGAAAACTTATTATTTTAACTATACACCCTACAATTCTACCTGAAGAAATTATGGTTAGAATCAAGGCTATAAGTGACAGCTACATTAAGCTAGACTTCGCAGAAATAGGTGGTAGGCTAGTTAAGGTTATGAGAATAATTAAGATCAGAGGAGCAAGTGAACCAGCTGATTCAACAATAGCATTCGATGTTGACCCAGCGTTTGGAATTAAGGTAGTGCCCTTAGCTTTAGCTAAAGCATAAAAACTTTTTACCTTCAGCCTCATTCACGTTAGGTCTAAGTTAATATAGTATTGTCGGCTACGATGGTAAGTGTTAAGTACTCTTAGTGTTCCTCATACTATCGAGGAAAATGTCCATGCTCCTCAAAGTGATTTTAAATGTTTTAAAACCTAGTCCGAACAGCCTTACTTTATTTGCAGCTTTAACTTTCATATGTATTGGTGGAGTTATTCAAACATATGCTTTCATAGATAATGTTTCTGGTATTCCTAAACCACCGTTGTACGATGAACTTAGCTATTTTAACCTGTGGTTTCCATGGGTTCTTTTCGTTTTTCCTCTGCATGTTATTGGAGGAATTTTTAGATTGCAAGGGCTTATGAGTTTATTCCCGGAGATAAGTGAAGGGTTTAAACTTCCCGTAGGTAGTATTGTTTACGCATATATTATTTCTTCTTGGACTGTTTTCTGCTGGGATAAGTGGTTTAAACATAGTAAGTATAGGAACTATTTGATGCTTCCAGCTTTCGTTTTAGCTGTACTTTTTAATCCCCCCTTCGCCATTACTGAATTATCACTAAAAGAATTGTCATTTATGGTTTCAGGATTCATCTTTACTGCTTTAGTAATTTTAATTTACACCATCTCCATACACGGTTTTCTCAAAGCGCTACCCTTAATTCAAGTTAAAACTAAAAACACTAAACAATATGAGGTGTTTAATTTAAATGGTTAAACTCCTTTACCTTGTTCTAGACGGTGTAGCAGATAGGCTTGCTAACAAAACTACTTCTCTAGAGCTAGCAAGTAAGCCTGGCTTAGATTTCATAGCTGAAAATGGTATTTGCGGTTTAATGTACCCTATCGGTGAAGGCATAGCTCCTGAAAGCGATGCCGCCGTAATATCTATTCTCGGTTATGACCCGCATAAATGCTATACTGGTAGAGGGCCTTTAGAGGCTTTAGGTGCTAATGTTGAATTTAAGGAGGGCTTTGAAGTTGCTTTCAGAGCAAATTTCGCAACAATAGATTCTAGAAGCTTAAGAATTATCGATAGAAGAGTTGGCAGAAGCTTGAAAACAGAAGAGGCTAAGAAACTTGCTAAAGCAATTGATGGATTAAAACTGAGCTATGACAGCTATGTTAAAGTTAAGGCTACTGTTGGACATAGAGCAGTAGTTGTTATTGGTAGTAAACGTTACAAACTTTCTCCCATGGTTGAAAATAGTGATCCTGCTTATGGTAGGAAAGGGCTTATAAGCGTAGCTATTAAAGGCTATGAACCTTTCGTTAGACGTGTTAGGCCTTTAGATGAGAGTTTTGAAGCGCAAATAACTGCTGAACTAGTAAATGAGTTCACAATGAAGGTTATTGAAATACTAGACAATCATCCTGTAAATGTTAAACGTAGAAGCAAAGGTCTTTTACCAGCTAACATAGTGCTACTCCGAGACGCTGGAAACACTTTACCTAAAATTACCCCTCTATATGAAAAGTATAATGCAAGCTTTGCTTTCTTAGCCGAGATGCCTGTAGAGTTAGGTATAGGTAGAGCTTTTGGAGCTCATGTTGAGGAAGTACCTTTACCTACAGGAGACCCTGAGAAAGACTACAAAGTGAGGCTTGAAAAAACATTTAAACTACTTGAAAAATACGACATAGTCTACGTGCATCTTAAAGGACCTGATGAACCGGGGCATGATGGAAATATTGAGATTAAAAAGAAGAAAATTGAGGAAATAGACAAATACTTTGTAAAACCCTCCCTAGAAAGAATGGGCGAAAATATAGCAGTAATGGTTACAGCCGACCATGCAACACCTCCTACAGTAAAAGCACATACAGGAGACCCCGTACCAGTAGCTTTAATGTGTCCCGGTCTAGAGCCTGATAGTGTTAGGAAATTTACTGAGAAAGAATGTGCTAGAGGTAAACTAGGAACTATAGAGCATGGATGGGAACTTTTACCGAAAATACTTGAAATGATACGTACTGTAACATGAAAATAGATGGTCAAGTATTATTGACTACCTTGTCAACGGGCCTAGAATCAAATTTAACACTGCTTAAAGATAGTGAGCGGTGATGATATGTCCAATGAGGTATTCGAGGCAATATCTCATCCTTTAAGAATAAAAATATTAAAGCTGTTAGCTAAGAAACCTAGAAGTTTCTCTGAACTAAAAAGAGAATTAGGAATAGAGAGTAGCGGCAAACTAGATTTCCATTTAAAGAAATTAAGAAACTTAATAACTATGGATGAGGGAGGAAAATATATTTTGACAAAGGAAGGATATGCAGCGCTGCAAGCAATATATACGATTAAGAAGTATGGTTGGCAGAAAAGAGCATACTTCATTAATTTAGCAGCCTACATAGTATTTAACATGCTAGCAGCTATAGCGAACTTTACGTTATGGCTAATAATAGTACTGCCCCTATCAACTGCGTGGATAGTGTACTACACGTACAAGTCTATTGCTAAAAGGAAAATATTTAAAGCGATGTAGAACGGTATTTCCAACTTAAACCTCTTATTAAACTATTTTTCTACAATTACTCATGTAAACTTGCTTTAATCAAGAGTTTTCCTGCATCTTCTTCGTACTTAGCTGCCTGAAACAGTAGGTTTACTATTTGCTCTCTTTCATGAGGTGTTATTCCGTTTCTCATAAGTTCTAGAATTTGTTCATATATTTTCGCTGCTTCTTCAAGCTTACTAGCTGCTTCCACTACTAGCTTGTTGTCAGAAAACCTTGTCTTTAAGAATTTGGCGTTATCAAACCTAGATACCATAGCTAAGTATATTCCGAACATCTGTTCCTCTAGATTTATTTTTCCTTGAGCAGTATGGTTTGCTAGAGTTTCTATGGCTTTAGCACCAGTACATATTATAAAGTATTTGAAACCTACTTGTAACTCACCATTTTTTCTTAGTAATGGTGCAAGGTTTTTTACGGGCTCTCCTGCTTTAGTGAAGTATATTAGAGAGTACTTCCATGGTAAATGAAATACTTCATTAAAAACCCCAGCTGCCTCTAAAATAGCTTCCTTGGAGAACTCTACTCCTTCTTCATCTAGTGAAAACTTTTCCTCTCCTAGAACTGGTTCATAAATGTAAAACATTTCGCCTCTATACCCTACTAAAAGTACAAAGTGAAGTGCAGGATAGGTTAGGTTATAGAGTTTTCCCGCATCAACAGGGAGAACAACAGGTTTATCTTGGGATACCAGGTATTTACACATGTCAAGAAATAGTTTCTTATCACTGGTTACGAGGAAATGATATTGTAGTCCAAGATATTTTGATGCTTGCTTAAATCCCGGGATAGGATCTGATCCCGGAATGAAGAATGCGAAACTATTAAAAACTTCCATGCTCGCGCCATACGTGAAGCTCATTAGAAAATTAAAGTATTCTACAGGTTCTTTTATACTGTACTTGTAGGCTACCATTTGGAGACATGTTGAGGCACAATAGGATTTATTATAGCTAATCCAGGGGACACCTGTTACATGGGCTTCCAAAGGATATTGACCTATACTTGCTTTGCTAATCCACACGGGTTCATATTCTTTCTCAACATAGACGTATAAGGGTTTAAGCCATAACCCTGTTTCCTCAATAGTTACTTCGGGTAAACACATTACGTAAATAGTAGCGCCTAGTATTGCTAGTACTACTAAAGCTCCAAGTACGACCTTGCTAGGAACCATTGAAGGCACCATCGCTTAAATAACCAATAATCATAGTAATATTATTGTCTTAACTATCCTTATTTTAAGAAAACTTAAAAATATTACTGTAAAAATTTTAAAAGACAAATGCCTAGTTAACGTTGGAGGTTTTCCTTATTGATTGAAATTATTGACTTATACGTTAAATATAGGTGGAGACAGGAACCCGTAATTAAGGGTGTCTCAGCTAAGTTCGAGGGCAAACATTTAATTTTGGGACCTAATGGTTCCGGGAAAACTACATTGTTCAGAACTATAGCTGGTTTAACACCAATATCTTCAGGTAAAGTCCTAATAGATGGTGTTGATGTAGCTGATATTTATGGTAAACCAGGCGTCTTATCTATAAACTTAAGGGAAGTTTATAGTGTATTTAACTTAAGCGCTTACGATCACGTACGCTTCTTCATTGATTCAACGAACGGAGATATGGATTTAGCGTTGAGTATTCTTGAGGACCTCGGCGTTAGCAACGAATTATTGAGAAAGCGTAAGCCTTGGGAACTATCCGCTGGGCAGTTTAAGGCATTTACGACAGCAATTGCTTTAGCTTCTAAAGCTAAACACGTACTATTGGATGAGCCTTTTGAACAACTTGACCCTGCTAGGAAGTCTAAGCTTCTTAAGTATTTAAGTGAGTTTAAGGGAACTATATTATTAAATACTCATGAAACATGGCTATTAAATGCTTTAAAGAAGTGGAAAGTCTCCTTCATTTTTGAAGGTAGACTTTACGGTATGCTTCCAGTATCAGAATTGCTTGATGCTAGGCTAGTTGTTGGTAAAAGTGAAGATGCTATTTTATGTTTTGAAGCTTCAGGTAAAGTTTACAGTATTGTTAAGGGTGAAATGGGGGAACCTCTTACGAAACTTACGACTCTAGATAAGGTTTACGAGCTTGCTTTAGGTGTTTAGGTTGACGATGTATTTTAGGCTTAAAATTAAAGATATGCTGACTAGTCCTGAGCTACTAGGTTGGAGTATTGGTTTTGTAGAGTTTTGGGTTCTTATGTGGCTTTTTGTTTTCAGCCCAGCTAAAGTAGAAGCTGAATGGGCGGAGTATTTTGTTCAGGGAAATGTGGCTATGGCTTTTAGTTTTCTATCATTAATTTCAATAGCATCTATAGGCATAAGCTTAGCATACAGTTTCTTATACGTGTCTAGGAGTGCAAGGTACATTACTAAGTTTACAAAAATTTCTCCGAGTATTTTCCTCTTAGAAGACTTTCTAGGAAGTCTTGTAGCATTACTTATCATAGTTAGTGTAATATATTTCTCGGTAATTTTCGGAAGCTACTTTAGGTGGGGTATTCTTCCAACACTTGAGAACCCATTAGGTGTTGCTGTCGACTTGGTTTTAGCCGGTATGGCCATGTACTGGTTTTCTTACATGCTAGTACTAATGCTAATTGTTACTAGGAGAACACGTTCCCTGACTATTGCTAGTTATGCTCCCCTCATACTGGCTTTCATAGCTTACTCTCAACTATGGGTTGATTTAGGTAATTTAGCGTACGTGATACCTTTTTGTAGTATACCTGCGTTAATAATGTATCATGCCACAGGAGCTATTCCGCCTAAAGGCTCGTATTTACGTTGGCTCTCTATGAGGAGTCTGTTACCACCTATGGATTTGAGGTTGGCGGCAATATCTACGTTCTCATGGATAGCTATTTTCATAGTTGTATCACTTATTCTTCTTAGAAAAAGCAGGGGCGTACCGATAGAGGAAATTAGAAGGTAAAGAATATTTTAGCTTACTCTTTCTCTTCTAGCTCTTCCCCCTCTGGGTTGTTGAGGTACATAAGGGTATGGTATGTACTCTATTCCAGGTCTTTGAACATGGGCTTGCGGGTATAGCTCCATTAACCTATAGATTTCCGGAGGAACTTCTGTTTTAATGGGTAAGCCTAGTTTCTGTGCTTGCTCAACAGTTATCGGATAATCGTGAGTGTGTATTCCTTCAGTTAAGAATTTAGCTATTTCCAAGGCCTTCTTTTCACCGTACTTATCCTTTATAAGTTCAATAATTATTTCTTGAACTTGCCTAATAGCTTTCTCAGCAATATCTGCAAGCATTAAGGTTTCATCGGAAACCTTCTCAATACCTTTCTCTTTAACAACTTTTAGAACAGATGGCGCTGGAACTTGTGTTCCTCTTAGGGTTGTTATTTGGGGGTCTAAAGGCCCTAAGACAGCGTTCGGGTCCATAATTATTTCGTCAGCTGCTAAAGCTATCAGAGTACCTCCTGACATAGCGTAGTGAGGTATTACTACTATTTTCTTAGCTGGATGCTTTTTAAGCGCTTGAGCTATTTGGGATGCAGCTAGAACTAGTCCTCCTGGAGTATGAAGGATTAACATTATGGGTTTATTTGGCGGTGTAGACCTTATAGCTCTAATTATCGCTTCAGAATCTTCAATATCTATAAACCTGTATACTGGTATTCCGAAGAAACCAACTCTTTCTTGCCTATGAATCATAGTTATAACTCTAACACCATATTTCCTTTCAATTCTCTTAATCATAGACATTCTAGAAGCGTGAAGACTCCTATACTGCCACTGAGGCCACACAATCATAGCTAAAAGCAATAACCAAAAAAGCAAGCCAATAACATCTATCATGCCAGGCACCAGCTTAAATAAAAACGAGTTACAAATATAAGTCTAGCTTAAGAACTATTCTAGTTCAAGAAACTTAAATTGCAAATACATGTCCTCAACAATCCATGATGTTACCGCGAAAGCTGATAGAATTTCGGGAACAGAAACCCCTATTTCAAAAACTCTCAAACCATAAACTACCCATGAACATGCTCCAATAATGAACGTTATTATTGCTATTTTTGACCTCTTTTCATAAATGTAAACCAGTGTTGTAAGAAGAACGGCAATGAAAAATGCTAAGGAAACAATAAAATGTATTAAACCATATATTTCATCAAATACCCCAATTAGTACAAGAAGGAAGGCAGAAAACGCTAAAAAGTAATGTGTTAACATTTTACTATAGTTCGATAATGAAATTGAATATTGATATATAAGAATGCCTCCAATAACTAGCCCTAAATTAAATATTGGAGCTACATTACTTTCCATAGAGCGGCCTAAGTCGCTAAGAGCGTTTTTTGACCAGCTAAACCATGGAGATAAAGCTATAGAAGTAAATGTGCAAACATAAGGTATTAGTAAACCGGTTATACCAGTGAGGAAAGTACTACGTTTCAAATTCATGCAAACTATCCTCTAAACCTATAATGTTTTTGCTCCTATAAAAACTAGTTAACTACTTTTGCCAACTCCTCACACAAAAGAATACTAATTAATTCATTCTACTTGTATTTCCACGGCCTTCCTCTTTTTGGCACATTCACAACTAATATGCCGTTTTCATATTTTGCCTTAGTTCTCTCTATCTACCTCACTTCCAAACTTTATTTTTAAACGGTAAACTTCAGACATCCATGGGAGTTTAAATGATATTTATTTTTCCTTGCACAATATCGCTAATATTTCTCTTAAACTACGTATTTCAGCAGTATTTTTAGGTTTCTTACCTTTCCAAGCATAGCTTGTTGGTAGCGGAGGCTTATATTTGTAAAGCACTGTATTCACTCTTACCTTGGAAGCTTCTACAAGATTTTTAGGCTTATCATCTACATAAAATACCTTTGCTGCTAAATGTTTTCCTTTAATTTTAAGTAAAGCTTCTGTTAGTGACCCCGTTTTCTCATAAACACCGTAAACTAAAACATCCTTTACCAGCTTATCGAGACCCGAGGCTTTTACTCTCCTATACTTCATACTTGGTATACCGTCACTTCCGCTTACGATGTATGTGGGTATTTTCATAGCATTTAGTTTTTTAAGAACTTCTATGCTTTCGCTTTTAACTATGCTGTATTTTACTCTTAGATTCCAATATGTGAAGATCAGCTTTTTAGTATCTAAGTTACGAATTTTAGGAGAACGTAGAATCAGGTTGAACCATAGTCTTCTATCCCATATTCCAAAATAGTCCATTATGTCCTCGAAGTTCAACATAACCCTTATGAAGCTTTTAACGTCTTTTATGCCTATTTCCCTAGCTATGGTCTCATATATTTTAGGTAGACAGCTGTAACTATCGACAAGTACTCCGTCAAAATCAAATACTACTACAGTGTTTATTCTCATTTCTTCTTAACCTTATATGTGCTTCCATAACGTTAGTGGGGTCATTTCCCTACTTTCCAATGTGGGGTACGTCTGTCCTTTCGCTATCCTAGCAAGAGCATTTGATAGTGTTTCAGCATCTAAAATTATTGTCGTCATAACCGACGATAAGCCTCCCCATTTACCCCATATTTTAACCCATGTTTCCTCAGCTAATTGCTCAGGTACCCTGTAAACTACTGAGATTATTTTCTTTAACCATCTATCTATCGGTGGTTGCTCATACTTCCTTGCCGCAAGTACTAGGGCTAATCTAGCAGTGTATGAGCCTACACCTTTAACTTTAACCAAGTCTTCTTCAACATATTCACTGGATTTATTTTCATTAAGCACATTATTCATAAAGGCTTTAGCGGCATTAACTACAGTGCTTGCTCTATATCCGAGCCTACATGCTTCAAGAAGGTTAACGTTATTTAAGATGTCCTTAGGGGATGGTGGAATATATGTTGTTCCCCAATGTTCAACTGTTATTTTCTTCCCTAAAATCTTATATATCATCGCTAACATTCTCCATCCCTGCTTGAAACTAGCATTTTGCTGGCAAATACCTATTAGTAAAGCATTCCATAGTGTTGTTGCTCTTAAATGAATTCCTTTAAGTATTCTAAGAGACTTCTTAAACAGTTTATCTTTAGCCCAAATATCGTAGAATTCCCTAAGATCTTCTTCAATGCCGAGTATAAACTTTATCTTAGCTAAATAATTACCAACGTCTATCTCTCTTTTCGTAGACAAAATACTTACTTGTAATTGTTTTTCACTTTCCTCCTTAACTAAAGCTACAATAGGTTCTTCATAGCTTAAAGGTATAAGCAGTTCCTCACCATTAAAATACCATGAGAAATTATATGCTGCGGCTGTTAACTTAAAATCATAGTCTACCTTAACATCTAAACTTGTGGTAGCTACTGTTTGCAACATCATAATACATAAAACCTCGTTAACCTCTCTATCAATTTAAGAATAGGGACGAATACTTCTAAGCTTTTTGAAGTTGCGTACAAATACTAGTTTGGTCACTGCATTAGGAGTAGGATATTTACTATGTTTGTTCAAAGTTGAGTTGGGAAACTATGAGAATAACAGTTGCTGAACTGGAGGAACTCCTTGCTAGATTAAATGGTAGAAGGTATAGTGCGTATAAGAGACTAAGAAATAAGATTATCGACTACAATATTGCCAAAGCCACATTAACTAAAATTCAAAGTGATCCTCATAGTCCGCCATCGATTATTGAAGTTACTATACCTTATAGTTCACATAGAATACCATTAGAGTTCTTCAAAGGAGGACGTATTGTCCCCTTTACAGACTACATAGCTAGAGCCCTCTACGCAACCTTAAGGAAATACTGTAAGAAATGTGGTTCAGGATACAGCTGCTACATGGGCATACCTAAACCTAGCCCAAGAATTCTGAGAAGATCATGTGTTGAAGTTTACGGAGAAAACTTAGTACTAAGGTTCTTCATAGGTTTACCAGCTAAAGGAAGAAGGATACTAGGTGAAAAAGCTAGGATTTTACTTATAGACAACATTATCAAAGTCGTTAAATCGATAATAGCTTTAAGAAATAGAATTAACGATATTAGGAAACACGTAGAGAACTACATGGACCAGGAATTTCTGAGAAAATGGCTTTACGAAAACAATTACATGTTCTTTATAGGTGATGGAAGTATTTTACCTAGGGAATCCAGCTTATCTGAAAGACCATTAAGAAAAGCTATACCATTCAAGTCTCCTGAAACATTAAGAGTACAGGTCAAGCTTCCAAGCGGGAGAGTAGTTACGGGCATGGCTGTGCCTCATGGCCTCTTAATGATAACTGGTGGAGGATACCATGGTAAGACGACGTTGCTTCAAGCAATTCAGGAGGGAATATATAATCACGTAGAAGGTGATGGTAGAGAGCTTGTTGTTTCAAGGAAGTACACTGTGCTTATTAGAGCGGAAGATGGCCGTATAGTTATCCATGTAGATGTTTCGAACCTCATAGAGAAATTACCTTCAAGCGAAGATACATTAGACTTTACAAGCTTAAATTCCAGCGGTTCTACAAGTATGGCAGCATCAATTATTGAAGCTATCGAGGCGGGTGCTGAAGTTCTTCTCATAGATGAGGATACTAGTGCAACAAACCTACTGTATAAGGATGAAATTATGAGTAAAATCATACCTAACGACCCTATTAAGCCCCTACATTATCAGGTAAGGGAGATAATTGACAGAACAAATACGGGCATTGTCATCGTAGCTTCTGCTTCCTCAGCCTTCATAAACGTAGCTGACAAAGTAGTGCTAATGGAAAACTATGTACCTAAAGACATTACTCTAAATGTTAAAAAACATGGTACTGAAGAACTTAAGAGAACCGAGTTCAGATTTCCAAGAAGAAGGGTTTTCCATGGTATTAAGGGGCTTAAAAAGATTAGGGCTAGAGGTTTTAAAATAGTTGCCGAATATGATAACGGAGTAAAGCATGAACTTGACCTAACATATTATCCTAGAATAGTGGAGAAGGGCCAAGTAAACCTAGTTGCTTACATTATTAGGAAGCTAAGTAAGGTAAAGGAACATATAATGGTACACGAACTAGTAGATTATGTTAATAAGATGTTGGAGAAAGACTTCTTTAAAATAGTAAAACCTACTCCTCCGGACTTAACTATGGTAGATGGTTTCGACGTAGTATGGGTTCTTAATAGAATGTATAACGCGGTATTTTATCAAATATGATTTTCAAGTTCCTTCGTAAAAACTACGTCGTGGCCCCAAGGTACTCTGATCTTGCCGGATACTTTGTAACCTAGTTTTCTGTAGAAGCTTATAGCCCAATAAGCTTTCTCTGAAGTACGTAATTTTAACATCCTTAGACCGCGACTTTTAGCTATGCTCTCAATATGCCTTAGTAGAGCAGTACCTATTCCTTTCCTCTGATATTCGGGAAGAACATAAACCCATCGTACGATTCCTGTCTTCTTATTTTCCACCGTTAAGCCTGAAACACCAACTATTTTACCTTCAAGCTCGTACACGTAGAATTCTATGTTTTCCATTTCCTTTAGAAGTTCTTCCTTCGTTAATACAGGGTCTTTGAAATATTTCTTCGGAATTATTTTGCTAAAGAATGTGCGATTTGTTTTAACTATAACCTCTAATATTTCATCAGCATCTTCATAGCAAGCCCTTCTAATCATAATCCTTAACCGCTCCGCAAAGTTCTAAAGAAGTGAAATTGTTGTCAGCTATCCCAACCATCATCACTTCTCAGGAGTTCCAGCGGTCATCATCTAATATGTTTTTATAGACAGGTAGCTTATTAATTTCTCATGCCCTTCTAACTTTGAGTATTAAGCCTTCAACATCTGTTACAAGTACTTTATCTCCTTTCAAAACTTTGCCTTCCACTTTAGCTAACCAGTATTCTCCATCAATAAAAACAAGTACTTCTTTAGGCCCTTTAATTTCACTTACAATACCTTCTTTCCCTATTAGAGCCTCCGGGCCAACTTTTGGTTTCGCAAGCTGAGGTTTCATAGCCACGATAGTTATGACTAAAACTATAACACTTACCGCTAAACCAAGTCCTATAGCGTGAAGCAAATCTAATAATCCGAAGTACATGAGAATAGCCAAGATCAGGATAATTACAGCTAATTCGTCAGCTATTATGATAAAAAGTTTAACCCAAGGTTTCACAGAAACTCCCTTGAAATATTCTTAAATATCATTAACTAATTCGGAAAACAGTTATTTAATAGTATCTGCTCTCATACGGGTTCAAGAACATGCCCGTAAACTTTCTGATCACTCGTGACATAAAACTTTCTTCTAAGTGAACAGTAAACAATTATACTTGGTGGTTTAGAGTATGTGCAAAGAAAAATCTGAAAAAGAATACGAAAAAGAAGATGTTGAGAAAGATATTGAAGCATTAAAAGGTGTTCTAAATGTCCTAGTAGATTTTCTTAGGAACTTGAAAGGACCATTAGCAGACATTATTAACACAGTGTTATCTACCATGAGAGGTGAAGAGCTAGGTGAAGATGTAGGAGCATTTTATAGAAAACTTGTAGAAAGCGGTGTTCCAGAAAAAACAGCTTCAGAACTAGCTAGACGGTACTTAGAAGAACGTCTTGCAATATCTAAAATAGTTAGAATAGCATTATCTGAAATCATGCGAGGTAGAAAGGTTAGGCCTGAAGAAATAAGGGAATTAATCAAGGTAAGTAAGGAATTAGAAAGCGAGGAAAATGAGCGCAAGTAATATGTGTCTTAAACATTCTTACTTTCGTTTGAGGAAATAGCATATTGAGCAGCATTGAGGAGAGGATTGGAAGACTTGAAGAGCTTCTTAAATTACTACTTAGGAGAATAGAGAGCATAGAAAATTTACTTCTAGTAATAGATGCTAATAGAGCAGAAATAGTTAGGTTAGCTATGAAGTTAGTAACGGTATTTTCCATACCAGTCTTTAAGGCGCTAGATTTGGCCTCTAATATTACTAGTATATGTAAAACCTACGGGATAGTAGACGACATTTCGAGAACTATAATCGAGGTTTTAGCTGTAAGAAATGAAGCTTCAATATCGGAGCTAACAAGGCTGGTTAGACTTGTTAGAGGTAGAGCGTCCCGTAGGATCATAGCGGAAAGAGTTAGAAAGCTCAATAGACTAGGCATAGTCTCTATTAAGAGAAAAGGAAATAAAATTACTGTTAAGCTAAGAACGTTAGGGTCAAGGTAAAGTAGTATTGAAATTATTAACACTTGCAAAGATATTTTTGAACATGCTATACATTATCATGGTATCAGTAGTATTTATCTTAAAATTTCATGTAAAGTGGTTTATAATTAAAAAGTACTGGGTTTTAAAGTTTAAGAAAACACTTCGGAGAAAGGGAGTTCCTTCAGAGTACGTGGACATAATGGCTAAGGCTTATGAACATGAATTAAACTCTACAATAAGTTTAATTAGCTTAAGAACAATAATGTTTCATAAAAGCTAAGTAAGCTTTTATGACATATTTTCACTCTTATCCTTTATTTACTAAGGTCATAACCGAGGTCTTTTAATATTCTCTTTAGAAGTCAAGACTAGTATGCTTAAATACTAAGTGTTGAAGATTATACATTCAATGTAGCCTAAATAATGGCTTAAGGTATCAGCTCATGTCGATGCTAAACTATTTTAAAAAGAACTACAATAGCTAATGTCGTAGCTGGTGCTGTTCTAATATTGGCCGTTCTCTACGGTATTTTCAATAATAATGCCGAGCTTGTTAAAAGTTTAGCATATATTTCAGCAGGGTATCTCCTAGGAATAACTGATCCAAAAAGGGAAGAACGTACGTCTTCCGGGGAAGATACTAAGTAATGCAAGTAGTTCACAATTTTACCTTGATTAGTGTTTATCGTATTTCACCATGTTGATAGTGAATATGTACCTTTTGCTTCATATGGTATATCGATGCTTGTTATTTTTACCATGTTAAATAATTTGATAGGTATCCTTACCACTCCTCTTATTTTCCAATGGATTTCTTTTCCGCCTTCGGAGATTATAATCGCTAATGTCCTTAAAGCGTCTTGAGTTGTTACATGTACATCTAGGTTGATACGGGTTTGCCCCGGAAATATAGTTATGTACTCTTTTGACCCGCTTGCCAGAAACGTATCCTCGACATATATTTCATAATATAGTTTTTCTATTGCTACACTATGCTCTGTTGGGTTATTGACGGTCACTCTGAAAGTTATCGTTGCGCCTACTGGTATAGGCCACCCTTCAACATTAAAATCTACGATTTTAGTTTCAATAATTTCCATGCTTTTGTATATCGAGTACATATGATAGGCATTTATCCCTAAACCTACAATTAATAATAAAATGATACATATTAAAACAATGGCATATTTACCTAATAGCAGTCACCTGTTCTACTTCTAGCTTAATATTTTGTTTCAGAATTATTTTAAGATAGGTAGTAAGGAGAGGGTTTCCTATTGTATTCAGCTATTGTGGTAATACTTGATGGATGTAACGTCCGCTCCTTAAGAAGAGCAAAGATTAGATGTTTAAGAAGCATTGCTGAAGAAGGTATTTTTACATTTAAATGTAAATCCGTCTTACCCTCGGTCACGTATACTGCGCATGCTTCAATAGTTACAGGTGTTTACCCTGAGGAACATGGCATAGTAGGTAATTGCTTCTACGATAGAGGGCTAGATAGGGTTGTTGACTTTGATAGAGAGAACGTTAACAAATATTTGCTTAGTGAAACGATAATGGAGAAAATTGAAGGTACTAAGTTATGTGTTGGTGAACCTTTCACTAAAGGATGTGATATTGTTATTTCTAAAAAAGAAATTCAGACTAAGCCTCTTTTCACGCAAGATGTTTACGCTTTAAACGTAGCTATGGAACTTATGAAGAAACATAAACCCATTTTCACTATAGTGAACCTGCCGGGAATCGATAGCATAAGTGAAATCTATGGACCTTTAAGTAGGAAGCTTATATCACATTTAGAAAAGATGGATGAGTTAGTATGTAAGCTGAAACGCGTTGCTACTGAAATATATGATGACTATTTACTCGTAATACTTGCCGATCATGGTATGGTTTCTGTAAGAGATAATGTAGATATAAATGAAGTACTAGAGAATGTACCCGCTATTTCATGTGTTTCACATAGAGCAGCACACATTTATTTAACAAAGAATATTAGCGTTAAGAACGTTGTTAAAAAACTGGAAAACGATAATAGGTTTGAACGTATCCTCCCGCGAGACGAGCTTGGTAAGTTTAAACTGAATCATAGTAGGTCAGGTGATGTTATCGTATTTGCTAGAAAGGGTTATGAGATCGGATATAAGGGATTAAAAGGTAGTCATGGGGGAATATCAGAGGAAGAATTTCATGTACCATTAATTATTAATAAACCGGAATTTGCGGATTTAACAGTAAATTCCGATATAACTGTTGTTTTCAAGATAGTGCTTAGATATTTAAATGAAAAAGAAGCTTTAAGAATAGCTGGTAGATACTTTGAAAAATCAGATCCAGCACACGGACTTCAACATATGTTGCGTGTTTTGAACTTATCAACGAAGCTTGCTCTAAAATACCATGCAGATGTTGAGGCTTTAAGAATAGCAAGCATTTTCCATGATGCTGGAAAAGGAGTTTGCAAGAATGATCATGAAATAAAATCTGCAAGTATAGCCGAGGAATTTCTAAGGAGAAAGGGGTACTCAGAGGTATTCATAAATAAAGTTAAAAATATCATAGTTAAGCATCATAAAGAACCCGACGTGCTAAAGTCTATTGAGGAAAAGATTTTATGGGATGCTGATAAGCTAGATGCTCTAGGACTCATCGGTTTATTCAGATGCTTAATTGAGGCTGGTTTCAATAAGGAAACTTTCCATCAGGCTCTGGAACATGCTAAACGTGACTTAAAGGAATTTAGATACAAAATGCATTTCCCCGAGACAATGAAGCTTGCTAAGATTAAAGAACGTAATATGATGAACTGCTTGGAGAAGTTTTACAAGGAGTTACGTGCATATAAGGTGAAAAAGAAAAATGTAGACGATTTCGCTTAAGGCGTATTTATTGTTTTTTACTTTCTCTAATAATCTTAAACTTATCCCCTACTTTAGGTTCTAAAAACTTCCTTACATACTCTAAATCTCTTTCTCTAATACCAACTTTTAATTCTCCCTTATCCCACTTAATGATCAACTTCTTTTTAATGTACTCTATGGATGTTACATCTGACCATTCTATTTTTTCCTCAACCATACCCTTCTTTAATAATTCTTCAAGAGATAGTGAGGCTATTTTCTTCCTCTTCGAACCAGCTATCCATGCGGCTGCAATATAGGCTCCAAGAAACAATATTATGAGATATCCTACTCCGCCCCAAAAAATAGCTACTGCAACTACTACCACAAGTAACGATATGAATACCAGGGCAAAGAGTTTTTTCGAAAGTATTTTTACTTTAAATATTCCTTCATCTGTTAGCCAGTAATCCCAAAAATAACCTTCTTCTATTTTTAAACCTTTCACTTTTAACATCAACCCTAATGTTTAATGCTGTTATAATCTTCTAAAAGCAGTGTATTTAAATATTCTTAGCGCCATTGCTGTGCCATTTAGATAGAGGGTATGAAGTTGGAATGGTTTTACCGTATTAGGTCCTTAAGGTATGGCTTTAATACGTGTTTAATAGCTGATAGCAATATAGTACTTATTATGATCGCTATTAATGCCTCATAAGTGAACCCTGTTATTGCAGTGCCAAGAGCTGTTCCTGAAGCTGGTGGATGGACAAGGTCCATTATTACCATGATTAGTATTGATAAACCTACTGCTAAGGAGTAAATAGTTATCGTGATTAGGAATGATGAATGAGGCATAAGCGTGGATATTGCACCACACACGAATCCTATTAAGTGGCCTCCAATCACGTTTTTCGGCTTTGCCGCAATACTATTGGGCATAGTGAATATTATGAATGTTGTAGCACCTATAGAAGCTATTACAACCGCATGTTGCAGGCTTAGAAATAGTAGCACTATAAATATTGAAATAGTAGCTAAAAGGCTCTGTAGAACATAGTTTTTCCAAAGAACTCTAAGGTCTTTAGCTAATCTACTTGCTTCTTCCACACACGTAACCTCCTTCACTATTAGGTACTTTTTCAGAATATGTAGTATAGTTAACTATTACTTCGACTTAACTATTTTGGTTCCCTATTTAAGCTGTCAATTAGTGGACATAGAGGATCTCCTGCATTTAAGTCTCCTCTCTCAAACAATGCTCTTGCATAACAGCCTCCTCTACAATAGTTAAGTAGTTCACATTTTAGGCATTGTTTAGGTAACTTAGGTGGGTTAGTTATGGATTTAATTATTGGGTGCTTCTGGTATTCTCTTAAAGCTTCAATAAGAGATTTATTTTTAAGACTGGTTATTGGTATCCCCGTAACATCGCATGCTAGCAGTCTACCTGAAGGATCAATATCCACTATATCGTAGATCCTGCACGAGTAATATCCTATGTAGTTGGATTTTGTGAGTAGAGGTGCAAAAGGTGTACACCATAGGGATATGGGGAATTTGTTTTCTTCAGCAAATTCCTCAGCTATTCTAATAATATTGGCATAGTCTTTAGAGGATAATGTGTATTTTGTATTTGTCTTGTATTTCGTAGGCATTACGGGAATTATTGAAATACTTTCAGCATTTATGCTTAAGGCTAGTCCTAAGTATTCTTTAACAAAATCCTTATTTAGCTTACTAACAGCCATTACTGTACCATACTCGACGCCAAATTTTCTGAAAATTCTTATTGATTTCATAGTTTTCTTGAACATCCCTTTACCTCTTATAGTGTCATGCACTTTTTCTGGGCCATCAATACTAACATAGACATAAACGTCTAGTCTTGAAAGCTTCCTGGCAGCATTTTCATCAACTACTGTGGCATTGCTTGAAATAGAAACTCCTACATCATAGTCTCTAAGTTTTTCAATAACAGGAATAAGGTCTTTGTGGATTAGCGGTTCTCCTCCGCTTATTGCAACCCACTCTATTCCAAGTTCTCCTATTTCTTTAGCAAGCTTTAGTTTCTCTTTGAGGCTTAGTTCCTCTACTTCGAGGTACTGTTTAGCATAACAGTGCTTACAATTAAGATTACATTTAGCAGTAATTAACCAAACCACAACATAGGGAATGTATGTGGTGCTAAACACGCAAAACCTATTCCCTCCTAGTACCCAGTAGTAATGTGAAGTACTATACTGTATTTAAACCCACCCCAAAACTGTGGTTCTTTGTATGAAGTGCTCTATTTCACTTCCCTAATGCTGTACCATAGGAAACCTTTAACTCTGTTAAAGTAAAGTTAATTGTAAACTCGTTTAAGGTGTGAGCATTGCTATTTAAGCGTAGAGAGAAGGAAGGAAACATAGTTGAAATACCTTGTGATTCTAAAGAGTTTAAGAAAATTATTGAGGAGAACAAGGTTGTTGTAGTTGATTTCTGGGCTAAATGGTGTTTTCCGTGCTTGATATATGCTAGGTCGTTTAAGAAAGCAGCAAATAGGCTTGTGGGCAGAGCATTATTTGCTAAAGTAAATGTAGGAGAATGTTATAGTTTAGCGAGGAAGTACAATATCTTCGGCGTCCCTACAACCATGATTTTCGTAAACGGTAAACCTAAGCGCAGGATTCTAGGTCCAGTTAGCGATAAAGCTCTTGTACGTATAGTTGAAGAGTACTTGTAGCTTTATCTTTAAGCTGAAGATGGAGATTTTTCGCTTTCGACAACTTTAAACTTTAGCTTCAAAGTTCCAGCACCTGCTTCTTTAACCCAATTCACCTTGATACTTACAGGATACCTTCCTCTAGTAATTTCGAGAGGAACATCGTAGCCTGGTATTAACATCATTACTCTTACACATGTTTTAGTATTGAAGAAAGCGCAAGGCATGGGTATCTTTTTATCTCCTATGTAAACTACGGGATTTACAGCTACTTTTAAGTCCCCCGAAATTTTCCCTTCAACTTTAACTAGGATCCATGCATGGTCCTTATTTACGATAAGCTCTCCAACATTGGTATAATTACTGGAGCCTTTGTTAGCTTCAGATGGTATGCTTATTTCTAAAACTATTTCCTCTGGATTAAGTATAACTTCTTTCTTAATAACCATGGAAGATAATGATAAGCATAAGCCTAAAATTACAAGGAAAGCTGCTGCTATGATTATACCATACTTATACACAGTAAATGCACCATACCATACTTATTATGAACTAGTAATTTAACTATTTCCGGGTTTCTCTTTTTCTTACTCTTTCTTCTAGTTCGTGAGCTACCTTATGAGCTTCTTTTAATGTGAGGATATGAGGCAAGTGTATTGTTGATTCAACGATATAATATCTTCCTAAATTTCTTGCGTTTACATCGTGAATTCTAAGTATTTTATTGTGCTTAGATACTTCCTCATTAACTATTTTTCTACTTCGAGAATTCTTTTCTCCATAAGTGTATCTATTGACTTCTTAGCTATCTTTACTGCTTCAAAACCTATTATGACAACTATAGCTAAAGCCACTACTCTATCCGCAAGTATTGTGCACAACATTGCCTCTAAAAATAAAACTGTCGATATCCTCATAGTTAATAGGGCATCTAGCCTGTGATGAAGTCCATCTACAATACATAGGTTAGAACCATATAGCTAGGTTCGCTAAGATAGAGACTTTAGCTTCACGTATTTCGACATGTCTTGCTTCCGAGCCCATACCTTTAACACGCTAAGTGAACAGTTATTTTAGACATAGAATATTGTAGCTTTGTCCTCTAAAATTTTTCTAACTTCTTTAAGTACTTTTCTAGGTACAAGATATGCTTCTACAATATTGTTTTTACTTATGGCTAAAACAGTTTCCCAGGGCCTTAATCCTATTAGGTTTAGTGATTTTTTCAAGAATGGTTTAGACATTCTAGCTAAAAACTTAAGCTTAACGCCTAAAGTGTTAAGGTAATTGCTAATGTAGTTTAGAATGTCCTCAAATGATATATGAGGCTTAGGTTCTATAAGTAGACCATGCATTTTCCTATATAATTCATCAAGTTTATTAATTATAATCTGCCACTGTTTCGAAGTTAAAGGTATTGGGGAATCTGCAAGAATAAGACTTGTTATGCCGTCAGTTAATATTATCCATACTTCAACAGCATATACTCCTTCAACTTCAACCTCGGCGCCTGTGTGAACCTTTAAAATTTTCTCTACTGGAATGTACTTTTCAATAACTTCCCTTAGAAGTACGGGGTTGTTTATAATATTTCTAGCGAATCCTTCATGTTCAAAAAACTCGTCATGGTAGTCGCTATATATGTACATTTCTCTCTAACCTTAGGTATTTAGTAGTTTTTATGAGTACTAAAGTTTACATGAGGTCTTAAACTTCACTGTTCGTGATAGTGTTTCAACATCATTTACTCCTATGTGAATAATTTAAGTAATGATATTAGGTAGGGTGCTGTTAGAAGCAGAAATACAAGTCTTAGTGAGCCAGCTATTATGCCTACTTTTAACATGCTTTTCACTTTAATTGCTTTTGTTGAGTAAACTATTGCCATTGGTGGTGTTGATGCTGGTAGAGTGCATGCTATTGAGCATGCCATTGCTGTTGTCAGTATTGGTGTTATGGGGTTTATTTTTGCTCCTAAAGCTACTGTTGCTGCTATGGGGCAGAATATGTTTGCCGTTGCTGTGTTTGAAGCTACTTGAGTTAGCCCGAAAGCTAAAGTGGCTACAATCGATGTTAATGTCCATGTTGAGACTTCTTCACCAACATAAGCGTTTACAGATGATGCTATCCATTCCGCTAAGCCGCTAGCTAGAATTCCTTTACCTAGAAGTAGGCCTCCACCAAAGAGGAAAATAGTGTTCCAATTTATTTTTCTAAGCATATCGTCAAAAGATATGAGATGCTTGTCTTCATGTTTAATTAAGGGTATAAGCATAAGGATTAAGATTGCGGGAGCGTACTCTGGTAAATATCTTTTCAGCATGGATGCCAGCTCGGCTAAAGCAGTGCTTTTAGTTATTGATGCTACAACGGATAGGAGTCCTGGAGTAGTCCAGAGCGTTATTGCTAGTAGGAATACTGCTAAAACAGCTTTCTCAGCGTAGCTCATAGGCTTACCTATGCTATATCTCCTAGGAACTTCAACACCAACTAGGAATTTACGGTATAGGTAAACTATTATAGCCCACGAGGTTATTAGCCCAAAAACTGCTTGAGGTGTACCGAAAATAAACCAGCCAAAGAAACTAACAGTATATGGCGTGAATTCTTCAAGAACAGCCTTGCCAATGAGATTTGGTGGAGTGCTTATAAGGAAAAGTAATGCACCAGCAGTTGCTGCGTTAGCCATGAGAAGCAATGTCATTTCTTTCACCTCTCTACTTCCACCTTTAATAGCTGAAAGGTACGCTAAAGTGATTGGAAGCATTATGCTTGCTGCACCAGTTATTGAGCCTATCATGCTTAGGAAAAATGTTGGCAAACATATAGTAAAGAGAATGGATAATGGAAAACTTCTCCCCCTATAGAGGTTTGAAAGAAACGCTACAACTCTTCTATCCAGGCCTGAAACCCTAAAAGCATTGGCTAGCGCAAATGCTCCCATGAAAATCCATATTATAGGGCTTAAGTAGGTAGGTAGTGCTTCTTTCCATTCTAAAACACCTAAAGTAGGGAGTATAAGAGCGGGTAAAAGCCCTGTTAGCCCTAGTGGAACAGTTTCTAAGACCCACCATTCAACAACCCAGAAAAGTAATCCTAGGGTGATTTGGGCTGATTTAGGGTTTCCGCTTATAGTAATGGATGCTTCACACATACCCGGGATAGGAGGTAACAGTAGAAGTACGAGGAAAATTAAGGGGCCAAAAGTTGAGGCTATTGTTTTAGCGTTTAGCTTCAAAGAAAAGCACCTATTGTAATTTACGTTCTGCTTAGATATTTTACTTACTAAGAATACGTATTTGAAATATTGTTTGTTTTAGACGAGTATTTTTCTAAGTATTGTTGAAAAAACTTGAACAAGCATTGACAAGCCTACACTTTTCTCTCTGGCAATCGTCTTAACCCACCAAAGCGGTCTAAAATAGAATTCCTCATATGCTTTAATCAACATCTTCTTAACTTCCTCTATTTTCAAGCTTGTAGTCTCAATTATGGGAGTTAGTAGCGTGTATTTAGACCAATCCTTTATCTTTAAAATACCCTTATCTAAGCATTCCTTAAAGAAGGCTGTCCCAGGATATGGTGTCGCTATTGAGAAAACTACGAAGTCTGGTTTAAGTTTCTTAGCAAACTCTATAGTTCTCCTTATCGTATCCAGTGTTTCACCGGGGAAACCTAGAGCAAAACTTGCAATTATTCTTATTCCGAGTTTTCTACACCATTCGAAAACCTTCATAACCTTACGTAACGTAAAAGTTTTCCCAATATTCTTGAGGATAAATTCTACACCCGACTCTATACCGAAAAACAATGTAGAACAACCGGATTTCTTCATTTTAATTAGGGTTTGAAGGTTTAACGTGTCAACTCTGGCCGCTGCGCCCCATATTATGTCCAATTTTTTCTCTAGTATCCTGTCACATAACCTATTAACCCATCTCCTGAACAACGTGAAAGTATCATCAACAAAAGCAATCATCTTCACCTCGTATTTTTCCTTAACATGTTCTATTTCTGCTACAACGTTTTCAGGACTTCTAAACCTAACAACACCCCCGTACATTGCTGAGGAAGCACAGAAGGAACATCTCATAGGGCATCCCCTACTGCAGACAATAGTTGTTGCTGGAACTTTCATTCCAAAAACCATATACTTATCCATTGGAAGCAAATGTCTGGCAGGAAAAGGTAATTCATCGAGATTCTTAATTAGGGGCCTGTTAGGATTCCTTACAATTCTCCCTGATTTATTCCTGTACGTTATTCCTAAAACTCTAGAGAAATCGCTTTGCTTCTCAATGTTTTTCACGATATCAAGCATTGTGTATTCTCCTTCACCTCTAACGCAAACATCAACTTCCTTGCATTCTTTAAGTGTTTCGATATCTGCAAATGTTGGATGATAACCTCCCATAACTATTGTTGTTTCGGGTAAAACTTTTCTTACTAGCTTTGCTACATTAAATGCATTATAGATCGTAGGTGTTAGAGCTTGAATACCTACAATATCTGGTTTTTCTCTGTAAACAGTTTTAGCAATATCCTTATACGTCATGTTTAAGGCGGGAGCATCTATTATCGAAACCTTATAACCATGCTGTTCAAGAACAGCAGCAATATACGCTAAACCAAGCGGAGGAACAACCATACCTAGGAATTCACGATACTTAGACCCAAAATCTGGAGGGCTTATTAAAGTTATCTTCACCATGATGCTTCCTAAGAATACCTATAGATTTCACTAAACTTTAGTTTTTACATTTTAAACAGATGAAGGCCTTGCAAATGAAAAAATAACTCCTGATAAGTGTTGTGAAACTTATCAATTTCGATTTTTAACATCATCTAAGCAAGCATAGGAAAACCAAAATATGCCTAAAGGTTTTAGTTAAAATAGCAAAAGAAGCTTTAGTATATAGTTATGTAATTGCTTAAATAATGAAAAATTTTAAGAATTGTTTAAACAATTTCTTTATGTGCTACTGCTCATAATTAAATTTAAATAATTCGATTATTCTAATTTTATTAGAACGGTCTGGCTTAATTAGGGTAATCTAACAATGATTAGGCTCTCAAGGGCGAAAGTAGGTAGAATCTATAGAGTAGTTAGGGTTGAAGGAGCAGGCTTGGTTAAGAGAAGGATACTTGACTTAGGACTACTACCAGGCTTAGAAATTAAAGTGGTTCGTAAAGCACCTTTAGGAGACCCTATCGAAATCATAGCCAAGGGAAACCCTATCAGCATTAGGAAAGCGGAAGCGGAAAAAATAATTTTAGAGGAGGTTAAAGGATGATGCCTTTAGCTTATGCTCAAGAAGGTAAGTTAGTCCGAATTGTTGCAATTAGGGCTGGTAAGGGATTACATAGAAGGTTGCATGAGCTGGGTATAATAGAAGGCAATTTGGTTCGAGTCATAAAAACCCAAGGTCCTGGACCTGTAATTATTGAAATCGTTAATAATTCATCTTACGTTTCTAAAAGGAACTTTCCCCCTTATCGCCCTATTGCCACTGGGGGTAGACTTCTTTTAGGGTTTGGTGTCGCGATGAAAATTATGGTTGAAGAGGTATAGTCTCATGGCTCGTGAAAGTAGACGTGTTAAGATAGCATTAGCAGGTATACCTAATGTAGGTAAGTCTCTCATTTTTAATAGGTTAACCGGAGGCAGAGCTTGGGTAGGAAACTGGCCTGGCGTAACTGTTGAGAAAAAGGTTGGTACATTAAGGGTAAATGGAGCAGAAATTAAGGTAGTGGATTTACCGGGAATATATAGTCTCACAGCTTATAGTGTTGACGAGCTTATTGCAAGGAACTTTATTGTCGAAGAAAAACCTGACGTAGTAGTATGTATAGTTAGCGCAATAAATCTTGAGAGAAGCCTTTACCTTGCTCTATCGCTATTAGAGCTTGGCGTTAATGTAATTATAGATCTTAATATGGTTGATTTAGCTGAGAAGGAAGGTTACAGAATAGACTATAAAAAACTAGAATCTCTCATAGGTGTACCTGTCGTACCAACCGTAGCCACTACAGGTCAAGGTATTAGCAGGCTAAAGGAGGCTATTGTGAAGGCTATTCATGAAAAGAAGGTGCAAGTACGTATTGTAGATTATGGTAGAATAGTTGAAGAAGCAATATCTAAGATTGAGGAAGTAATTAAGGATTTAGCTCCAGAACTTGCAGAAAAATATCCTGCTAGGTGGATTGCATTAAAACTCCTAGAAGGAGATAGTGACATTGTAGGTAAGGTTTCAAAGCTACCTGCAGGTAAAGAAATAATAGATAAAGCTAATCAACTTAGAGAAATACTTGGAAAAAAGGTAGGTGACCCTGAGTCTTATATTGTTAAGCAAAGGTATGAAAGGGTTCTAGAAATTGTTAAGGCTGTTGTGGAAAAAGTAGCCGCACTAAAAGTATCTATGACCGATCTTCTAGATAGCATTCTAACGCATAAGATTGTTGGAATACCTTTTGCTCTTTCAGTAATATATTTGCTCTTTAGGTTTGCATTTGAAGTGTCAGCGCCTCTTGCAGACCTAGTAGACGTAGCTATTAACAGCTATTTACACGACTTAGTCTTGGGCATTCATGGCCTACCTGACTGGCTCTCCTCATTCTTAGCTGATGGGATTATTGCTGGCGTAGGTGCGGTACTTGTATTTCTACCTGTTATCGCATTCTTCTTCTTAGGTTTCGCTATATTAGAGGATGTAGGATACATGGCGAGGGTAGCTTTCCTAGTAGATAAAGTATTTCATAAGTTCAACTTACCTGGGAAAGCCGTAATACCATTAATTATAGGTTTTGGATGCAACGTTCCGGGTGTAATGGCTGCTAGAGCTATTGAGGATGAAAATGAGAGAAAAACAACGGCACTAATAGCGCCTCTAGCCTCATGTAATGCCCGTCTACCAGTATACTTGGTAATTGGCGGTGCTGTTCTAGGGGCCTCGGCAGGCTTTGCTGTACTTAGCCTGTATGTTTTAGGTATAATTTTAGCGTTAATCGTAGGTTTATTGCTTAGAAAAACGCTTTTTAAAGGTGTTAGCAGCGGCTTCATTATGGAGCTACCGCCATACATGATGCCCCGTCTTAGTAATGTGGCTATAAAGACTTGGGAGAGAACTAAGAGATTCTTATTTAAAGCAGGTACAGTAATATTTCTTGCTACAGTAATGGTGTGGCTGTTATCGGTAACAGGTCCAGGAGGATATCTTGGGCCAGAAGCTCTTGAAGATCCTCAGCTTATTAGAGAAAGCTGGGTTGGCATTTTAGGTCAATCATTAGCTTCAACCGTATTCTCGTTAATGGGGTGGGATTGGAGAGCAGCAGTAGCTCTGTTTTTCGGCTTTATAGCTAAAGAGATCGTAGTTAGCTCAATGGCTATACTGTATGGTGTAGGGGAAGAGAAATTAATGGATGTTATAGCTGAGAGCCAAGCATTTACGCCGCTAACTGCTTATGCTTATATGGCTTTTGTCTTAATCTACGTACCATGTCTTGCAACTCTCGCTATGGTAAGAAACGAATTAGGGTTAAAGTATGCAATTTTAGCTTTAATCTACGAGGTTCTATTAGCATACATTGTATCGCTAAGCATTATAGGTGTAGGCTCTGTACTTGGCTTTAAATAAAGGTGGTTGATTATGGAAAATAGTAAGGGTATATTTAAACGTTACATGCATGTCGTAATCCCTGTAGAAGTTGTGCTAGGTTTAGTGTACTTAGTAGCAGGTTTTATAGCTATTATTAACTGGTATTTAGGAACTACTGGGGCGGGAGAATTCTTGTACTCGGACTATGTACCGGGGGACTTAGGTATATGTTTGGTAATGTTGTCTATAGGTTTATTAATGATTTTATCAGCATATTATTGGTTTAAGAGGAAACCGGTAAAGAGCTTAGCAGCAACTACTTTAGGTTTAGGTTTAGCTGTAGCCGCCATGGTGATGCAAGTACTTGCCATTATAGCATCATGGCTTGACGGTATTATTGTAGGTGAGCCTATAGCCTACGAGGAGCTAGTAATGGGTTTTCTAAGAGTTGAAGCTCTATTAGGATATATAGCACTACCCTTATTCTACATATCCTTAAGAATCTTAAGTAAAATTACCACATAACTACATGGAATTAACGTGGCGTTTAAGCCGTAAGAGGATACCTAGTATTTTAAATGACATAGTAACCCTTAGACTTATATTCCCTTATGATCGCCATATATGCTTCCTATTTTAGACAATAAGCAATTTCATGGCGTAATTTCTCTGCAACGGGTCTTAAATGGGTTTAGAAAACTGAGAAAATATCGGATAAGCCCTTAGTATAATGTTCAAAATAGGGTTATTCATGTATGAATACCAAATAATACATGTTTAAGATCACATCACATGTGCTACTACTCTATGTTGTAAGAGAATTCTATAGGTTTCTAATACGAGAACATAAGTCCTACATTTTAACAAGTCTATGAGGGATTTAAAGTGAAACCTCCCAAAACTACTCGATGCCAGAAATACTCCTAGAATAATGAAATCAGAGAGGTAAAAAGAGAGCCTATGACAATAAGTCGATAATGGCTATAGCTTATGGAACAGAAGCAAGAACATCGGAAATACTAGCATTAGGAGGCAGTGAATACTAAAAAGACTACACAAAGAACGTTGAGTATAGTTACATGAAAGTAAAATTTATTAAGGTGCACCTATCTTCTTCACTTGGTGCACCAATATGAGGCGTTCTACTTTACTTGTAGTGCTTACTGTCATCGTGATCGTAGCTATAGTTATTACTTGGATACATCTGCATGGAGGCATTGGCGTATTACAGACAACCCCTACCGTATCACCATTAGCTTCGCTAAGAGTTGGCACTACAATGACAATTAGAACTGATAGTATCTTTACTGACTACTATTTTAGCGTATTATGTAGTAGTCTCGTATTTGAGAAAATTGTTGTAGTTGATGAGAAAGGCGGTATTAAGCCTTGGTTAGCAACTGAATGGGAAGTTAAGGATAATGGCATGGTTTGGATTTTTAAGATTGCCGATAACGCTACTTGGCATGACGGTAAAAAACTTACAGCTCACGACGTAGCATTCAGTATTAACTACTTCATGAGTAAAGTTCCAATATATAAGCGTCACTTAGCATTAATTGAGGAAGCTAAGGTTATTAATGATTACACTATTAGTATAAAACTTAAAAAGCCTTGGGCTCGATTTCTCTATAACCTTGCTGTTGTTAGGATTATACCTAAACATATATGGGAGAATGTTGAAGACCCGTTTAAGTATGAGGGAGAAGATCGTAATATTGGTGCCGGCCCGTTTGTTTATGTTGGTTTTGATAGAGCTACTGGAGTATTGAGGTTTAAGGCTTACTCTAATTACTGGAAAGGACGTCCGAAGATAGATGAAGTTGTAGTTAAAATATATAAGACTATGGATGCAGCTATTCTAGCTCTTAAGAGAGGAGATGTTGATACTATATGGCACTATGCCAGAGGAATAGATCCCATATATGTACCTGTGCTTCTCGAAAATCCCAACATACACTTCATAATAAAACCAAACTTTGGCGTTGGAAACATATTATGGTTTAATAATAAAATCTACCCATATAATATTACAGAGTTCAGAGTTGCTATAAGTTATGCACTAAGCTACTCTGACTACGTTAGAATGATTATGGCTGGTTACGCTGATATACCTAATGCTGGACTCGTACCGCCCGGCTGGAAGTACTTTAAAGAGACTAGAAAACTTGAAACTAATACAAGCAAGGCAATCGAAATTCTAGAAAAACTAGGATTTGAGGATATTGACGGCGACGGCTGGAGAGAATTACCAAATGGAACGAAATTTACCATGAAGATCATAGTCCGTTCAGACATACCTGGTAATGTTAGATTGGCTGAACTAGTGAAGAGAGACTTAGAGAATATTGGCTTACAAGTTAAGTTAATACCTGTTGATCTTCAAACATTCATTGAAATAGTTGATAGGAAGAGAAGTCATGAATGCTTCATCTCTAGGACTACAACGTGGGGTATGCTTATGTGGGCTGGATATGGAACAGGATATATTGATGCTAGAAATATAGGTTGGGCTAACGTCGACGACCCTGAACTTCAAAAAATAGTGGATGAGCTACTAGTTACCACTAATGAAGAAAAAATTAGTGAACTTGCATATAAGCTTCAAGATTTATATGCTGAAAAACTCTACGTAATACCACTATATTGGGATAAGATCATACAACCATATAATGCTGCAAAAATTTCCGGGTTAAAGTATAGTCCCATGATGGGCATTTTCTATAAGAAAACATGGGTTAGCATTAACATTATAAAGGGAAGGGAATAAAGCTATGAAGTTACGTAGGTTATCAAGAAAGAGTACTCGATATATAGCAACATTTTTTCATTATATTGCTAGTTAACTTTCTCCTTCCCAGACTTATGCCCGGAGATCCAATAATATATTTACTTGGAGAAGACGTATTTGCGTATGGGCCTGAGGTTATTGAAGAGTTTAGAGAGAAGTTTGGTCTTAATAGGCCTCTTCATGAACAGTTTATGATATATTTATGGAATTTACTTCATGGTGATTTAGGCTACTCATTTAGCTATGGCGCACCTATATCTAGTTTAATAATGGATCATTTACCAAGAACCCTCATGATTACTTTACCTGCTATGATTATTGCTTCAATTATAGGGTGTTTCCTTGGGGCTTGGTGCAGTTGGAGGTTATGGGAAAATAGGAAAAGAACAACATCTTTATTGATGCTAATATTCTACTCTACCCCACCTTATTGGACTGGTATGATATTTCTCTTAGTATTCGCCCTACACCTAAGGATTATACCTCCAGCGCCTCCCATAGATGCTAATCCTCTGCTTCAAGCTATCTACATACTCTTACTAATAGCAACACTACTGATATATTTGATACCATTTAATGCTATCATCATGAAAAGTCTTGTAACCAAATTCTCTGAGGAGGCATTCGTCTTAACAGCTGTTTCAAAAGGACTTAGAAACAGCAGGTTCATAGCTAGGCACTTAATTAAACCGGCTTTACCATCATACGTAACTTTACTGGCTATAGAGTTTGCATTTGCCTTTTCTGGTTCGCTTTTCGTTGAAGTAATTTATAGCTGGCCTGGCATGGGCTTACTCATGTGGAACGCTGTTAATGCCCGCGACTACCCGTTAATTCAATCAGTATTTACATTAACTGCGCTCGTTGTTATAGTTGCTAATGCTATCGCGGATTTTATGATTATTTACTTAGACCCGAGAATTAAAGGTGAGTGATTTTATGAAAATTCCAACCATAATGTTAGCTGGGATACTAATAGTTGCTTCTATGACTACCATAGCCCTACTTGCACCATTAATAGCTTCACTTGTACCGCATGAAAGATCTTCTGAACCATTTGCGCCTCCAAATAGTAGGAATATTCTTGGAACTAATGACTTAGGTGATGATGTATTTGTAGAAATAATTTATGGCGCTCGCTTATCAATGGCTATAGGCTTTCTAGCAGCATTAATAGTTGTACTTATAGGTCTCAGTATAGGTGTTCTAGCTGGTTACTACCATGGCAGTTTAATTGATGAAGTATTATCTATGATTACAGATATTCTCCTTGTAATACCTGTACTTCCTTTGGCGATAGTATTGACGGTATATCTTGAACCATCATTTTGGAATGTCGTACTAGTCATCGGGTTGCTATGGTGGCCTAGTACGGCTAGGGTAATTCGTGCTCGTGTAGCACAATTAAGGAGCATGGAGTTCGTAAGCTATTTAAAATCTTTAGGTGTAAGCGACCTATATATAATACTTAGACATATAGTACCAAATGTTATTGAAATACTTATAGCTAGGTTTATTTTAGCAGTACCTAAAGCTATATTATTTGAAGCAGGTCTTGCTTTTCTTGGTTTAAGTGATCCTAATCATTTAAGCTGGGGCCTTATGTTACACTATGCCCTTACCAGGGGAGGGCTCTTACGTGGTGCCTGGTGGACCTTTATACCTCCTGGTTTATGCATAGCAATTACAGCACTAGGTTTTATGCTTATTGGAATGAGTCTTGAAGAGAAAATCTCAGGGATTAAAGTGATAAAGGTTAGGGAGCTATGAGTTTATGTACAAACTATGGAGATTCGAATAGACGCTCATCGCTTTTAAGAGCTGTAGGTTTAGTTAAAATATTTCACCATGGCCTCTTTAGGTCTAGAAAGATATATGCTGTTAATAATGTCGATTTAACTTTACTTCATGGTGAAAGGGTTTGTCTTGTAGGTGAAAGCGGTTCAGGGAAAACAACACTTGCAAAATTGCTACTTTTAATACTTAAACCAGATAAAGGTAAGGTGTATTATAAGGATATTGAACTTACATCACTTAGTAAGGAAAAGTTAAGGAGGGTAAGGTGGAAATTACAGTACATACCGCAACACCCTGAAAACGCTCTTGATCATAGATGGAAATTATATGACAGTATTGTTGAACCATTAAGAATATTGAAATTAACTACATCTAATGAGGAGAAAAGGTACGTATATGACTTAATAGGTATGGTTAAACTTAAACCTGAAATACTTAGTAGAAGACCTAGAGAAGTAAGTGGAGGCGAACTTCAAAGAGCAATTATTGCACGAGCATTAGCAGTTAAACCTGAATTATTAATAGCTGATGAACCAACATCAATGCTCGATCCATCCACTCAAGCAGAAATAATACATATCCTATTAAAGCTACAATGCAGAAATAAATTCACTTTACTCTTTATAACCCATGACATAGAGCTTGCAAGACATGTATGTGATCGAATATTAATAATGTATTCAGGTCAGATAGTTGAAGAAGGATCTATAAAGGATGTGTTAAACGAACCTCTACACCCATATACTAAAAGCTTAATATCGGTGCTTAAGCATGGGAGTTTAATTCATGTATATGACCATGTTGAACCGGGAAATAATAGAGGATGTAAGTATAAGCATATATGCCCATATAAACTTAGCCTATGTCTCCAATACGAACCCCCGTTAATAAGAGTCCCTAATAATAGGAAGGTAAGGTGCTGGCTTTATGCTCATGAAATTAAAAAATGAGATATTGGTAGTAGACAACATTAAGACGTACTTTAAGCTAGACAATGCTATAGTTAAAGCTGTTAATGGTGTTTCATTTACTTTGGGTAGGAATGAGTTTATAGGAATGATAGGTGAGTCAGGTAGCGGTAAAAGTGTTTTACTCTACACTATATTGAGAATTCTTCCACCAAACGCTATTGTAAAAGGAAGTATAATATATGAGAACATTAACCTACTCTCAATTAAGGAATATAAGGCTAGAAAAATCATAGGTAAAGATTTCGCATATATACCTCAAAGTATTGGTCAAGCACTAAACCCGGTATTAGAAGTAGGTTTCCAAATAGCTGAAAAACCAATTGAACATTTAAATTACAGTAAAAGGCAAGGGTTTAAACTAGCATTGAAGATATTAAAATCTCTTGGATTAAGGGAAGTAAATAAGACTGTTAAAATGTACCCTCATGAGCTTAGCGGCGGTATGAAGCAGAGGGCGCTTATAGCAGTAGGTATATCAATACCTCCAAAAGTGGTTCTAGCAGATGAACCAACTAAAGGATTAGATATTATTAAGAAGAGGCTTGTGATAGAACTGTTTAAGTATATTAGAGAACGTTTTAACCCGGCTGGAATAATAGTATCTCATGATTTATCATTCGTAAGGGAAATAGTAGATAAGATTTATGTAATGTATTGTGGGCAAATAATTGAAATAGCTCCTACAACAACGTTCTTCAGCAAACCTTTACACCCATACTCGCAACTCCTACTTAAATCCCTACCAATAAATGACTTTAAACCTATACCAGGTGAACCTCCAAGTATGATAAATCCGCCAAAGGGATGTAAATTTCATCCTAGATGCCCGTATGCAAATAGTATATGTAGACGTGTTGAACCTGGTTTTTACACTCCCGAACACGGGAGGTTCGTTAAGTGTCATATCTATGGAGGGTAAAATCCGTGAAGCTAATTTACGGATTTCCTGAAGAGTTATGGGTAAAAGTGCTAGAATCAGCGTGGAGTAGTGGAGAAGAGGATTCAGCTTTTATAGCATCTATACTTAGGAAATACAATATAACGTTAGGATCAAAAATACTAGATTTAGGTTGCGGTATTGGTAGGATAGCTATTAGATTAGCATTACTAGGCTATAAAGTATTAGGCATAGACATAAGTTCTCTCTGCATAAAGAAAGCATACGAGTACGCAATGAGATACAACGTAGAAGATAAAGTAATACTAGAAGTAGGAGATTATAAGAGGTTAAAGGAAATAGATGGTGTAGAAAAATATAAACCTTTTGATGCAGTACTCCTAATACTTACACTCGCCTGGAGCAATACAGAAGAAGTAATCAGCATTTTTAAGAATATAAATGATATTGCTAAAGATAAAGGAATATTAATAATTCAAGAACCATGCAGAGAATTCTATACATCAATACTAACATACACACCCTTTAACTCGTTCAAATGGATAGATGAAAAAACACTATGTATGACCACAAGAAGGTTAGATCATCTGAGAGGTATGGTATCCGTAGAGACGTGGATTTATAAGAAGGTTAGCAACGAAGAATTAAAGCTCATAAAGAGTATAAGAAGGAAGTACTATATACCAACATTGAAAGAGTACGTAGAAGCCTTAAAGGAAGCTAATTGGAAAGTAGTAGAGGTAATGCACAGGCATATCACACGTATAGAACCTATACACCTTCACAGAGGAGCCCAGTCATACATAAGTCCATATGTAATAGCTGTAAAACAATAGCCAGAATAAAATTACTAATAGGTTCTTAAAATTCAGGGTAAACATAATTATTTCAGTGTAAGTAGTGGTGTACACACTTAATTAGATGTGGTATCTCCCATCATAGAGATTATTGAGCAGAAGGGTTTTGAAATAAAAATTAAAACCCCTGGCCCAAACGTGGACGTTGTAAGGGTAAGAGCCGCAATATAGCCAAAATGGCAGAAAATACGCTTACACCCTATATTTACTCCAGTCAATAGGTGTAGCATCGTGTATGCTGGGCGTGATGTTTAATTTCCGTATTAATTTATCAACAAACGTTCCCAGCAATAGCCAATGCTCATCACTAATAGTACCCTTCCTATTCTCAACATACTCCCTAGCAGTCTCTAACGTTATCACAATACCAGCCCCTCATCAGAATTACTAGCTCCAAAAAGTGCTACATCGAATGAAAGACCCGTATCACTATTTGTTAAGCAGGTTTCGGGTGCTAACATACACTCCACGAATTCTCCGATGATGAAAGTTCACATATTTAAAGAGGCTCTATCAAAGAGTAAAAGGGAACTTTTGTTTTCAAAAAGAAGAACCTAGTCTTAGGAGAAATGTGGGGATATCTGAGAGGAATATCTACATGTTCTAAGAGAAGGTGAAGAAGGAGCTTGGAGAAACAAGCTATCATCTAATATGGCTTTTTACCAAAGAATTGCAGTCTAAAGGCCAGCGTCCTTAGTCAATATACGCAGCATTATATAGACCACGAAGATTTGCGCTCTTCCTCAAAACAGGAAAAGACATTAGCTGAACCTATGGACATTAGGCCCCTTCTTTCAATAATCCTAAACAGCATGACGCAACAACGTATTGGAGTTGTACTTAAACACTTTTGCAGATTCATGTACGAAAACATAGCTCCCACAGGTGGCTCAGCGAAGACTGTGATGAATCCGTCCATAGCAGATACAAAAAGATATAGTTTGATAGGTAAAGCTATAGTTGTGGTGGACGGTCATAAATTAGAATTTTCATTCATTACTACCTTAAGAAATTCCTAATTCTTCCAATATAGATTTAGGGATATATTTGTCCAAACCTAATTCTTTAAGCTTAGACATAGTTGGAATTCCCTTTTCATCCCACCCTCTTAGCCTGTAGTACATTTTTAATAGTTCACTCCATTTCTCTTTATCTATTGGTGGGCTTCCAGTCCAATAGTTGCTTTTATTGAAGTATCTTGGAGGTAAATTATCACCTACTGTACCTTCGGCTATCATTATAAGTCTCTCTAGAGTAAATACCCTCTCAGCAATATGAAGTAAGTCATCAGATGTCACTTCATGACCTACAACAGCAGAGTATATTTTAGCTTCTAGCTCTAAATCCCCTATCCAGCTCTTAGTAGCTGGAGTACACACTATGGGATATATCCAGTCACATAAACCTAGCATGTTTTTAAGTACTGATCTATGCTGTATGAGTATAGCCGCTTTAGCCTCAGCTTCGCTATATGAAGGAAATCCTATGGCATGAACCGACTCTTCACTATGCCAAGCTACTTTAGCTATCTCTTTTTGCTTATCTAAGTCCTCAATACCACTCCAGTGGACTACGCTTACATATTCATGACTAAAACTCATGGGATCCCTATGTGATGTAGCCCACAGCAACCCTATTACAATATAGTCTCTAGGATCGTAATGCCCTACGTAACCTCTATTTCCTGCACCATACCCTCCAGCTCCGGCAAAAGCACCTACTTTTTCAGCTATTTCCTCCTCCATATTTAAGTACTCATTTAGCATGTTTAAATGTTCAGCAAGTCTCCATGCGCCTTCAGCTACTTTATCCCAAATACCTTTTCTCTCCACTATCTTCTTGTAAAGTTGCTTTATGAATTCTGAGCCTGGGTAATCCCTTATGAATTCATCCTTTAATACTCCTCTCTCATAAAGAATTAGGATAAAGGGTATTATCTGGTAAAGTTCATAAACATTTAAGCCGAGGTCGTCTGCCAACTGTTTAGCTAAAAAGAAGTCCTCATTAATTACGCCTTTAGCGTATTGGAGCCATGAGTAGAAGTATTGCACACAAGACATTTCACCAACGCCCACTCCTGGAACATTCAGTAGTGCATGACATGGTTTAAGGCATGTCGCGCAACCTGTAGATCTAACTAAATACTTCTTAATTATCGGTAGAAACTCTGTGGGTGCTAGTACTGGTATGTTTAACTCCTTGAGAGAGCTTGAAAAGAATGCGTTATCAGTTGTAGCACCTAAAGGTGTTGCCATATTTTTAACTTTCTCTGCGAGCTCTATGAGTTTCTCTGGGTTTTTAACCGGCAATGCTCTATTAGTCCCTCTTACCGCTATGGCCTTTAAATTCTTATAACCCATAACCGCTCCAAAGCCTCCTTGACCGGCCGCATGTCCTGATCTATGGATTATTGATGCAAACCTTACAAGCTTTTCACCAGCAGGTCCTATAGTTATGATATTTGCATTTTCTTCGCCGAGTTCCTTTTTAATCTTTTCTTGTGTTTCAAAAACTCCTAATCCCCAAAGGTGCTTAGCATCTCTTAATTCTGCGTGGCCGTCTTTAATCCATAGGTAGACTGGTTTCTCTGCTTTACCTTCAATCACTAATGCGTCGAATCCTGCATATCTTAACTCTAATCCGAATTCTCCACCAATAGAGCTTATGGTATAGCCCTCAGGGTAGGATTGTGGACTTTTAGCTGAAATAATTACTCTGCCGCTTCCTGGAGCTACTCCTGTAAGACACCCTGTTACAATCACTAACTTATTTGAAGGATTAAAAGCAGTCTTTCTTTTAACCTCCGGTAAAATTTCATTCCAGTATATCCATGCCGCTATGCCTTCACCGCCTAGAAACATTTCGACTATGTCTCTAGGTATTAGTTCTTTTTTCACACTTCCATCAGTCAGGTTAACTCTAAGGATGTACTTAAACTCTGGAACGGGAAAAGGCATTCTCAGCACCTCGTACTCTAGCTAACTTAGATAGCTACAGAAAGAGAGGAAAAAAAGTTAACTATGTTTACTTTAGCTTTCTTACCTTTTCTTTAAACCATTCTTTGGCTTCGTCAGTATCTCCCTTCACTAAGTTTGGCAATTCTGCATCTAAATTGCTTGGCTTTACTATGGCTAACCAGTTCTCATAAGGATTCTTCAGTAGCTTGTCTGCAGTTAGTTCCTTATTTACTTCGTCTATTACACCACTTATTGGAGACTCAATAGACTGTGATGCTTTTCCAATTCTAAGCATAGCTATACGTTCGCCTTGCTTTACACTACTACCCTTAGGTGATACTACTATTGCTGTAGGCCTCCTACCTTTAAGAAGCTCTGCTAACTGTACATCGGAAATGCCTACTTTAACCCTCTTATCTGGTAGTATTTCTAACCAAGTACCTCCTTTCTTCCAATAATATAGGTTTTCCTTGAGTTCATAATTGTCTACTTTCATTTTAACCTCCAAGAGACAATATGTAGCATATTATTGTTTTAAGTTTAGTATTACTTGACTGATATGCGGAATGCCTTGTCTTCAATCCATAGTCTTTTCTCATGTAGCTTTAGTATTACATCATTTATCTTTTCTAATGGATAAGTCTTTACGTAGTCTAATGTGACCTTACCTGCCTTCACTAATCCTATTATTTCAGCTACTTCTCTTGCAGTTCCCCAATAACTTCCTAAGATATGTCTCTCAGCAAGACCATCGCTAAAAGTCATATACTTTATTGATGTGGTTTCATAACCTAAGCCTACTGGTATGAGTACACCAAGGTATGGTCTTACCAGTCTAAAGTCCTCCGCTATTCTCTCATCTGTAACCCAGAACTCTAGAACTAGGTCAGCCATTCTCTCCTTAGTTATCTTCTTTACCTCCTCCACAATGTTTACTCCCTTACCTTCCAGGATTACATGGTCTGCGCCTAACTTTCGTATTACATCGACTTTTTCCTCCGTCGAAGTTATCGCTATTACTGTGGACTGGGTTATAGCCTTAGCTAATTGGACGGCAAAATGGCCTAGACCACCTATACCTCTAACTACAACGTATGTTCCTGGGCCTAGATCGACCAACTTCTTGGCCGATTTAATTGCGTGATATGGTGTTAGAGCTGCATCGGATAGTGGAGCTGCTTTTTCAGGTTCTATTCCTGTACCCTTTAAATTGACTAACCCAATATATGTTGGTACAAGAACATATTCCGCGTATGATCCCTGCCACTCAGGGTTTGTAGAGAGACCTGGAACATTATTTAGTCTATACAGAGCACATATCTGCTCATTACCTTTCTGACATAGTTCACAAGCTCCGCATCCCCAACCTCCAGAGCCAACTACTGGATCTCCCTTCTTGAAACCTGCTTCTTCAGCTGCTTCTCCGGCTTCCTCAATCCAGCCAGCAAGCTCGTGACCTAGAGTGTATGGTCTTACAAGATTATCGCTAAATCCTTTCCACTCACCTCTTATTATGTGAAGGTCTGAATGACATACTCCACCTACTGATCTTATGAGGACCTCGGCGCCCCTAGGAGATCTGGGTTTAGGTGCATCTGTAACATCCAAAGAGGGAGGTATTCTATATTCGACAAATCTTGCCGCTTTCATAACATCTCACCTTCCTTGAGTTAAATCTAGCTGTTTAAGGTATTAAAAGCTTCGAAATGAGTGAGTTCATAACTCTGCAATGTTCTCAATTGCACCTCGAAAAGCATTAAAGTATATGAGGCGAATTGATAATACATGCTCAGATATCTAGGTATATACTATGGTTCTGCTGCTGAAATTCATGCGTCACAAGAAGTCTTAATGGAGTCTGTGGGTAAAGGTTTAAGCCCTCCAACAGCAAGAATATGCATATATAGTCCTCCTGCAATAACTATAGGATACTTTCAGGATGTTTTTGAAGAAGTCAATGTCAAAGAGGCTAGGAGTTTAGGATTAGATATAATGAGGAGACCTACAGCAGGTGGAGCTGTACTCATGAATGGCCCGGAGGGGCCGGAGGATGTACCTGGCTGGGAAATATGGGTGCCTGAGAAAGCTAAGGGATTGCCAGATGATATTGAGGAAAGGTATTATTATTTGACCTTACCAATGATAGATGTCCTAAATAAGTTAGGTATAGATGCAAAGTTTAGAGCAAAAAATGACATAGAGGTTAAGGGAAGGAAAATAGCTGGTGTAGGAGAATGTGTAATAAACAATGGACTTCTACACACAGGTACATTACTGATCGATTTTGATATACCTACTATGCTCAAGGTACTTAAGATAATTCCTGAGAAAATATCTGATAAACATATTAAGACTGTGAGTGAGAGAATTACAACCATAAAGCGTGAGTTAGGCTACAAACCTAGCTTAAGGGAGATTTCAAACCTGTTTAAGAAGGCTTTGAAATACTTCTTCAACACTAATATAGGTAAAGGGGAACTAACATCGTGGGAAACAAGTAGGCTTAAAGAGGTAATTAAGCGATATAGTTCCTATGAGTGGACTTTTAAGAGTATTGTTCCTAAAACTTATTCATGGAGTTATATTGAAAAAACACGTGCAGGCCTCTTCAAAATATATGTTAAAATAGAGGATGGAAAAACTATAAACTCTGTAATAATATCTGGAGATTTCTTCATACATCCCAGACGTACAATATATGACCTTGAGGCTAAATTAAAGTGGCGTAAATTGGAGAAGAATGAAGTATATGCCATTGTTAAAGAGGTTTTCCAAGAACATAACGCAAAAATCCTAGGAATAGGTATTAAAGAATTCTTTAAAGTACTTTGGAATGCGCTGACGTTGAAAGCTAAGTGAGCATGAAGGATTCACTAGGTTAGTGTTTCTTCAGAAAATGTTAAAAACATGCTTAGGGTTCATTTAAAACTACTTAAATATTAATACAAACACGATATTAATATAAACACATGGGTCTTGAACTCATGTACGAATGCATATTTTACGAAAAATCCTCTTTACTATGCCAGTAGCGGCTAGAAAGCATCAAGGCATAGAGATGGGACATGAACTTAGATGTTATAATAACATAAGCTGCATGAAGGTAAGGCTTCTATTCGCTAAGCTATTTAAATATAATGTCCTATGTGAGCATATTAGTAGATAGTTTCTTTTAAAGCTTCGTGGAGGCAATGATCCGCTCATCCAAATCTATGGACTTATTCGATAACTTGAATCTTAAGTTAGCTATAAAAAGTATTAAAGAAGTAAGAACTCGAACAGTAGAGCTAAAAGTAATAAGAAGCATTGATGATTTACTCCATGTTTTTATTAATCAAAGAATAGGATTACTTGATATTATTGGCAAATCTTTTAACAATATGAAAATACATATCTATGAATGCATGAGTTGTTACGGTATACCGAATATCGGGATGCCTATGTGTGATTTTGAAGCAGGTGTTATTCAGGGTGCTTTAGAGTCCCTTATAGGTAAGAATATAACTAAGGAAAAATACTGTTGGGGTCTTGGATACTCATTTTGCGGTTTTGAAATTTACTTCGAATAGGAGCAGGATGAACTAATATGACATGGAAAACGTTGATAGTAAGAGTTACAGGTTCTTACGATGGAACATACTACGGATGTTTACGGAGAAAAATAGAATCAGCGGTTTCACATTACATGTAACAACAATTAATGATATTATAGTGTACTTTAATGATAGATGGGTTATTACATAATGCCCTCATAAGAGCACTTATTGGTTCAGTGGATTAATGCTTATGGAAAAGTACTTTAACAAAGTAATTATGTTAAAAGATTAAATGTATAATACCGAAGATTTACAATAAGTAACCTGTATATGTGATAATTCCGTTTATTTAAAATGAGAATGCTCGAGGCTTTAATAGCTGTAAACGAAGGTAAGATAGAATGGGTTAACAGAGTTCTTCCACAAGCTGATTCCATAGAATTTATTCCATTCACCGATCCTGCAGAGTTGAGAACCACTATAAAAACGCTGAATCTATTAATGAGACAAGAGAGGCTCAGTATAAACATTATCACGTGTTTTAATATATTATGTCTTGGTGATTTAAACAAGTGTTTTGATATGATCAAAGTTATAAGGCCTTACGTTAATAAAATACTCTTGATAACTAATATTAATACATTTAATGAGTATATGGCATTCAATACTGAATGTATGAAACTCGCAAGTGTAGATAGGCTCATGCTATATCATGATGATTTCATAAGCTTATACAATATGAGAGATATGCTTAGAAGGCTCTCTAAGATACGGAATGTTTCATTGCTATCAGATTATGCGAATATTGCTGAAGATCTTGAGTTTATTATAGCTTTAAGTAAATTAATGCCAAGCATTAACTTTGGTATGCTGATAAAGAACCCTCAAGAGCTGTTCAAACTTAGTGAAGATAGGAGTTTTAATGTTAAATTTCTCTGTCGAAAGAAATGGTTAATTTATGACATTATTCCCGTATCTTCTCCCGAATTATCAACTCCACTATATATGTTATTACCTAATACTAAAAGTAAGGTTTTTGCTATCCTTAAAACAGGACTTAAACTCATAGATTCCGCGGGGATTCTATCAATAAACATCCGTGATTTAAAGAGATATATGCTTAGCAATAAGTACATGAATACATCGCTTTTTAATAGAATAAAGCCATTCATCGGATTTAAGTTTAGTAATGGAGCAATACTAACCGATGAAGACCTTTTGCTCTTGAAGTATGTTGATGAATACAAGTGTTTGAAGAAGATTGCAAAGATCATGGGAATGAGCTATTGTGCGGTGAGGAGAAAGATTATCGACCTTGAGAAATCTCTTGGCGTAAAGCTTGTTATCAGTAAGAGGGGCGGACTTGAGAAGGGTTTAACGGTGCTCACACCTATAGGGAAAGGGCTCTTATCAACACTATCTCCCATAGTAGAAAAAGTTAGAAAGAATGTTATTGGGCAGGACCTCAATAGGGTAATCAATGTAGACGGCTATGTATGCCAAAATGACTTTGTCTAGCAATTCTTCTTGAAAAGCGTTTTAAGGGCTAAGATGTTCGTGATTGTATGCTCTTACTATTCGTAACAGATTTATTTTATTAAGAAAAACACTAAGCCAGAGGATAAGAGTTGATTAGCAATATTACATTGGAAAGTGAAGTTATGATGTTCATTATAATTTCCTTCCCGCTATACTTACTGGCATTTGCACTATATGTTCTGAGGGCTATAAAGTCTCCTACAGTACCTGACATGGTTATTGCAATAGATGCGTTAGGTTATGATCTTGCAGCATTCTTGCCATTATTATCAATACTGTTTAAGTCTCCTATACTGATACCTTGTGCTATAGTCTTAGCCCTATGGATTTATGCTCTGGATATATACGTAGCAAAATATCTTGAAGCAAGAGAATTAGGTGAGTAATCATGGCCAATATACTCAGCTGGATTACCGTAATCATTGGTGAGGTCTTTGTAGCTATAGGTATATTTTGTGACATTATGGCCGCCATAGGGCTCTTTAAATTCCCAAACTTCTATATTAGAATTCACGCATTAACTTTAGGTACTATAGGAGGGGCTGTATTACCCCTTATTGGCGTAGCGCTTATAGCCTGTGGATGCGACTTTCTAGGTATGTACAAATGGTATATTACTGGGGGGAGTATTGTAGCTGCAATATTAATTCTGATACTAGCCCCAGCAGGATCGCATGCGATAGCTAGATCTGCTTATAAGAGCCGCACCGTGTTTCCTTGGCCTCAAATTGTTGATGAACTTGCCATTAAATATGCTAAAGAAACCAGGGGTGAAAAGGCATGATGGGCTTGTTTATTCTTTTTATATCATGCATCGTTAGCATCTTAGCTCTCATAGCTACATATCTAGCTATAATTGAACGTGATCTATTAAGAGCAATTCTATATTCTGCCATACAAAGTACATTATTTGCGTTCCTATACTATGTTTTAATGGCGCCAGATATAGTATTAGTTTACATTCCTATTGCTATTGGACTATACCCGCTCCTAATGGTTATTATTGTTAAAAAGACAGAGAGATTTGAGAAACCATGAGTCTAAGGCATGTGATCGCGATTATTGCAATGGTATTGCTTATAGTAACATTATCTTATGCCATAACAATGGGTGCCATAGGTCCAATACCATTATTCAAGGTCAGGAGAGTATCCGAGTTCTATCTAACAAACGCATTCAATCCATTTAATAAGACCATAAGCGCTATGACACCGGAAGTTGTTACATCAATAGTCTGGGATTATAGAAGTCTCGATACACTATTTGAGACAGCAGTATTCTACCTTGCAATTATAGCTACTGCAATGCTGTACAGAGGGGTAATTGTAAGGAAAAAGACTCAAGTCGGCTTAAGTCCGATAATTAAGACTGTAACAAAGATTGTTGTTCCCTCAATAATAGTTATCGCAGTAGCGGTAGCGCTTCATGGCCATTTAACTCCGGGTGGGGGATTCCAAGGAGGCTCTATTGCAGCGGTATCATTTGCACTAATGCTGGTAACATTCTCGCTGTATACGCTAATCAGAATAGGTGCAAGTAAGGAGAAATTGCTTGCACTAAGAAGTCTAGGTCTTCTAGGCTTAATTGTTACGAGCATAGTAGTATTCGTCATGGGGAAGTTTTTAGGGATAAGAGCTTTTATATTACAGAACCAAGCTAAGCCTGTGTCAATAATAGGATTACCATTCAAAATTTGCAACTTCCTCATTAGCGGCTCATGCTTTTTCTTTAACGTTTCTGAAGCCTTAGCCGTGTTTATGGCGTTTGGTCTTCTCTTCATATTCATATCGATTTTTGAAGAGGATGTAGAAGAGGCTCTTAAGAGGGTGGAGGTGGTTGAATAATGGATCCATTGTTTTTATCAAGACTCTTCACTATGATAATGACCTTATCAATTATAGGTATTATGGGTATTTCGCTCTATGGAATATTTCATAGACCTAGTTTAATTAAGAAGATCATAGCACTAACTATATTCTCTGATGCAGCTAACACGTTTGCAATAATCATAGGCTACAGGCTAACCAAAGGCTATGGAATGCCTATATTGCCTGTTGTAACAAAAATACCTCCATCAACTGGCTATATAGAGATGTTTAAGGAGACAGCTGTTGATCCTCTTCCGCAGGCTCTAGTACTCACAGCTATCGTGATAAACCTCGGTATAATAGCGTTCCTTGCGGCTTTAACTCTCCAGATCTATCGTGTTTCCAGAACAATTGATGTGAGAACACTAGCAGTTATGAGAGCAAAGGAGGAGATAGCATGAAGGTTCTAAGCTACATAGCGGTTCTAGTGATATTGTTCCTGGTCTATATAGTGTTTATAGGCTCTATATCATTGTATGATGTCATAACGGGTATTATCGCAGGAGCGATCGTATCAGCTTTTGCAGCAAAATACCTTGTTTCAAATCCAGGCAAGTTAGTAGATCTCAGGAGACTATTCTACTTACTTAAGTATATTCTAGTATTCATTCGCATGGAAATAAGTGCCCATATCGATATCGTCAAGAGAGTCATTAAGGGTAAGGTGAATCCTGGCATAGTTAAGGTGCCATATGAACTAGAGAGCGACTATGCTATTACATCAGTAGCATGCTCAATAACTAATACACCGGGCACATACGTTATTGATCTAGATACTGGTGATCATACTTTTTATGTTCACTGGATTGATGTTAAGACGTTTAAACGAGATGAGATGCATAAACTTATCTCACTAGATTATGAAAAATGCGCTAAAAAGATCTTTGATTAGGGTGAAGGAATATGTGCGACCTCATAATTGATTATGTGGCATTAACCCCCATATTCTTGATAGCCTCGGCTTTCATATTACCATTATTCTTCCTATTCGTCAAGAGAAAAGTGTTCTACGATATCTACGCCTTTATAGTAACACTAATAGCATTTATACTAACATTACAGATTGCTATATGTGTTTGTGATAGAAGATACCCTGCATTGTATCCGCTTGGGGGATGGCCACCGCCAATAGGTATACTGTATGAGGTAGATGCATTTAGTGCCATGTTAGGTGTTCTAGTCTCCGGGATAATATTGGTTATTGTAGTCTATAGTTGGTGGTTTTTAAAGAGGGTAACTGGTCATGCATGGTATTATGCTCTATTGTTGGGTATGGAGGCTGGTATGCTTGGTTGTCTATATACAGGCGATATATTTAACCTGTTCGTAATGATTGAAGTACTAGCCATAGCAGCTTATAGTCTCGTGGCATTCTATCGTTCAAAACTGATAGCCTTAGAAGCTTCAATGAAATACGCCTTCATAGGTGCGGTCGCCACGACATTATATTTTGTCGCTGTTTTATTTATCTATGGCGCCTACGGTACGTTAAACATGGCTGATATAGCCATTAGAGCACGAACCATACCACCAAGATCTATATGGGATGGGTTATTTGTTGACGAGTTTAGTAGAAACGTAAGTATTTTAGCGATTAGTGCTCTAATATCGACAATACTCGTACTCTGGACCATAACGTATATGGCTGCAATATTCCCTAACCACTTTTGGTTACCAGACGCACACCCAGAGGCACCAACACCGATCTCAGCTGCTTTGTCAAGTGTAGTAGTAGGCATTGGTGCATATATTGCGATTAGATGGTTCTACACAATATTTGGACCAGACTCTATACTCAATAATGTACTGATCTTTAATATGCCAGCGAGAGACATAATACTCTATATGCTAATGTTCTTAGGAGCAATCTCAAGTATTTTAGGAGCATTGCTTATGGTTGTTCAGAGAGACGTTAAAAGGCTTCTAGCATATAGTACTATAAGCCACATGGGATTGGTATTCATGTCTATTTCGACAGGCTTAGGTATAGTACCAGAAACAACTAGAACGCTAGCATTAACTGCTGCAACATATCATCTAATAAACCATGCATTGGGCAAGGCATTACTATTCCTTGCAGCAGGTATTCTGATTATAAAGGCTGGAACAAGGGATTTAACGAGATGGAATGGTGTAGGTAAAACAGCACTTCTTGCATCAGCAACACTAGTTATTGGCGCACTACATTTAATCGGGATCCCGCCTCTTGGTGGTTTCTTCAGTAAACTAATGATGTTTCAATCATTCATACTGAGTGACATGGTATGGTTAGCCATAGTGCTCATACTTACATCGGTGATAAGTATTGCTGGATACATAAAGCTAATTAGCGCAGCAGTCTATGGAGAACCGGGAGCCTATAAAGAGCCTTCCGAGCACATCTCAGCATTTCCATATATATCACTATTAACACTTGCTGCAGCATGTATTGTGTCAGGTACGCTATACGTTAGCGGCTATGTACCCACATACTTAGTCAACTATATTTCAGAGTCCCTAGGTAGTGATGGCATAGCCAAGTATGTTAATGCTGTAAGGGAGCTCATTGCATGGTATCTTGGTAAGTAAATCCTCTTACCGTTTTATTACTCAATATACTATGGGTTTCCTGTAAAATGTGCCTGTGCTCTTTAAATCTCTTTTGGCTTGAATAATAAACTTGGAGACAATGTACTTATAGTGCCTGTTATGAGTAGGGAAGAGTTTAGTTTTAAATCTTATGCTGGTGCTGTTGAAACAGTTGCTATAGGAGCAAATGTTGCTGTCTAGGCTTCACAGACACTAGGCAGACTATTCATCATGGATATTATGGTAGGAATACTTATTGGTATAGGGTTCTGGCTTTCATGCACTATATCAGCTTCGTTCATACTAAAGGAAGTTACAGGGTTTAAGGATAGAAGCTTGGTATCTAAGCCTTATGCTGAAGGTCCAAGGCAGGTTGCGTTGATAAAGCTATTGCTCAGAATAGTATTCATATAGGCTTAATCGCAATAAGCATTGGTGAAGCTAGACTATGGACAGGTTGCGTCCATATTATACCATGTGGTGTTAAACTCCATAAGTTTAGACTTGAAAAACACTAACATGCATTTGGTTCGCAACTTACGCCGAAAACCGAGTTAGTAGTGCATCTCTAGCATTCATAGTATCCTTTGGAACAATGCTACTTGCCAGTAAGCCATCCTTCAATCTATGCGTTACGGTAGCACTTAAGAAAGCGCATCCAGACCTATAGGTAGCGCCCTAGTGTGGTATAGAATTAAACTTCCTAGTAAACCTTGCTATATGGCTATAGCTCAAAGCCAAGAAGGCCAACTTTGCTGGTCAAGCTTTTCTGGTTTGGCTTCCAATATTCGCATTCGTCACTATAGAATTTGTGCACAGTATAGCTAACATATTTGCAATACCCTTGGAGATAACGGCTACAGACATTAAGTAGAAGATTTATGTTGTAAGCTACCAGGAGTTCCTCTTTGACAACCTATTACCTATGACCTTAGGGAGCCTTGTGTACGGATACATACCCGCGGCTCTCATATACTAGTATGTTGGACTGACTAAGGGTAGCAGATATGGTAATGTAACACCCGCTGACGCCCTTAAGTATAGTGTATTGGGATAATGTCCTCTTTGCCTGCTTAATGCTACTAGTCGTAAACGTTGTCATGACAGGTGTAATTAGCCTAGCTATTGAGAAGGCTCTAGGACTATATTTTAAGGCATCACTATCGAGTGCTATTACTGGTCCAATGTCAGCCGTATCCACAACAATACACTTCATAATCGTATCCTTCATAGCGTACAAGGTACTGGATCCTTTAGGCAAGTACCTAAAATACAAGAAGGCCTAACCTTAACTGTTTTTCCTCCATCAAAAACCCTGTGTTTATCGCTTCACTCGACTTCTTCAGGCATGCAATTCGGCTCCGTTTTTAACCCTCTATGGAGAGATAAAAGTATAGAAAGGTGCCCCGTTATGAGAGAGGATTTGCTCCTACCAATGGCGCTCTTGACCCAACAGTTAATATTCCTGAATCTATGCATGTAAGGTTACTAAAAACTTGGTAGGTGATAATTATGGTTAAGAAGATATTCATAGATCTCGGGAAATGTGCCTCTTGTAGAACATGCGAAGTGGCATGTAGGATATTCCACGGAATTCCCAGAATCAGAATCTTCAAATATCAAGAGATAATGGCAACGCCTTTTAACTGCAGACAGTGTGAGAAAGCTCCATGCGAGGAAGTTTGTCCTGTAAAAGCCATTTATAGAGATGAGGATGGTGCATTGCTTGTTAATCCACTAAAGTGTATTGGATGTATGATGTGTGCTATTGTCTGCCCATTTGGAATACCGGAGCTTGATGAAGCCAATAAGATCATGGTTAAATGTGATATGTGTGCTGAAAGAAGAGCTAAGGGACAGCTTCCAATATGTGTCGCTTTATGTCCGACTGAAGCACTTGTATACGGTGATCTAGAGGAGATTATGGTTAAGAAGAGGGGGCGTATAGTAAAGTACGCAATTGAAGTATTTCTAGAAAGTGGTAAGTTGCTAGCCGTACCTGGCGTAAAGCCATGACTCTTTTAGTAGAATTTGTTCTCCTATCGTTCATAATACCCTTAATTTCCTCTATCTTACTCTTCTTACTCGACGGAAAGAGAGCTGACCTATTTATGCTTTCCACCTTATCACTCTCTGTAGTACTAAACGTTATTGCCACAGTAATCTACGTAGCTAGTGGTATGCCCACAATTCATACCGTGATAGCATCCACGCGTACCCTTGGAGAAATACTTGGTCTACTCATCGACCCTATGTCTATGTGTATAGGTTTCGTCGTTGCTACTGCTGGATACGCATTCATGTTATATTCGGTCAAGTACATGACGCCAGAAAATATAGAGCACCCTGTATATAGGGGTAAGGGCAGGTTTCACGGATGGATGATGCTGTTTATTGGCGCGACATTAGCATTCATATATTCGTCAACACTCTTACAGTTATTAATGTTCTTCGAGCTTATGAGCTTATCTTGTTGGGGTGTTGTAACATACTATCTAACGCCTGAATGTCGTAGAGCCGGGCTTAAAGCTTTTATAACAACGCATACTGGTGCATTGTTAGGCCTTTTTACGGCTATTTCATTCTGTATAGCAAAGAGCATATCAACTAGCCTATATAGCTTAAACGCGCTATCGCTTAACGAGAAACTCGTGATATTTACCAGTATCCTTATTGCTGCTCTAGCAAAATCTGCTCAGTTCCCATTTTACTCCTGGCTTCCTGATGCTATGGTTGCTCCTACGCCAGCAACAGCATTCCTGCATGGAGCGGCAATGGTAGAAATGGGAGTATACCTACTTGCTAGGGCCATACAGTTTATGCAGCCCTTACCTATTGGTGCATGTATAGCATTATCGGTCTTTGTTTCACTAACTCTATTGCTTACAGCATATCTATTTATACCACAAAAAGATGCTAAGAGGCTACTAGCATACTCGACTATAGCCGAGTCTGGGATAATGTATGCTGGGTTAATCCCAGCAACCCTTGGTATAACGCTTGGACTTCGCGCATCAATGTACTTACTATTTACGCACGCGTATGTTAAGGGATTAGCGTTTCTTGCAGCAGGTCTCTTCAGCTTTTATTTAGGCACAGTTAAGATGCCTAGTATAAGAGGGCTCATTAGGGGATCAAAGTTCACGGCATTTACATGGATATTTGCATTGCTAGGACTAGCTGGTGTACCACCTATGCCTACATTCTTTGGTAAGCTATGGGTTGTTATGAGTCTTGCTAAAGCAGGTCTAAAACAAGAGTTTACATGGATTCCGCTAATCGCCGTTATTATATGCTCTTCAGTGTTTTTCATAGTATCACTACGCTGGATCCATAACATGGTACTTACCGAGAGTACCTCTTTGGAGAGTAAAACAAAATATACTCCATCAATAATTTTCTCCGCATCCATGGTCATGTTAATTATCTTTGCACTAGTCTCACCATTCATAGGATATGCTTTCATAAATATGATTGAAATGGGTAGTGTGTAAATGAGTGAGATAATGCTGATACTAGGGATTACTTCATTCATAGTAGTAGTACTAGCTTTAATCACAGCATTAAGTGATGAGAGGAGTAGAATACGATCATTGTGTACCGTTTCGGTGGGAATACTATCACTACTCCTACTGTCAGCATTCATGTTTTACGTAGCAAAGACAAATTCTACTATCGTGATTCCATTTGGGCAGGTTCTGGATCTTGTTATAGCATGCGATAAAGTATCTTTCATAATAGGACTTAACGTCGTCATAACGGGTATTGCCGCATTACTATCATCATATAGGTATATGGAAATCTATGATGGGAGAAAAGGATATGTGCCTTACTACCTTGCTACACTAGGTTTCATATACTCAATGGTAATGCTCGTTATTGTGAGAACATGGCTATGGTTCCTATTCCTTCTCGAGATAATGACCCTATCGTCATACTTCCTAATAGGCTACGAGTACTATGAGAGAGATGTTGCGAGGATTGCATGGAACTACTTCGTAATAATGCACGTACTTTGTACTATACCGCTAATTATTAGCGTAGCATTCATATATACCGTAACAGGAACATTTACATTTGGGGCAAGAATAAGTCACATGAGCACCTTAATAGCGCTATTATCCCTACTAGGGTTTGCAACAAAGAGCGGCCTCTTCCCAATACATTTCTGGTTGCCTGACGCACATCCAGTAGCACCATCACCCATATCGGCACTACTATCCGGTGCCATGGTTGAGATAGGTGTTTACGGTATGTATAGGGTTGTAGAGCAATTAGGTAGTTTAGACCCTATGGTAGCTAATATAATCATAGTTATGGCAGTATTGAGCACTATGGTAGGCGTCTTATCATATGTTCGCCAGAGAGATATAAAGAGGCTTTTTGCATGGTCTACAATCGATAACATGGGCTGGATGTACATTATAATAGCACTTACCGGAGCTACTGGAGGACCACTCCTAGCATCATATATTCTAAACCATGGACTAGCTAAGGCAGCTGCCTTCATTAACTCTGGAGTACTACTATATGTTCTTGGAACCAAGAACCTCGACGAGCTTAAAGGTACTTATAAAGCCTATAGGCTTGAGATAGGATTGTTGGTACTATCGATGTTTGCACTAGAAGGAACGCCTCCCTTCAACTTCTTCTGGAGCAAGTTCGGTGTTGTTAGAGTAGTTTTAGAAAACAATGTAGTGCTCGGTATAGTATATGCTCTAGCATGGTGCATAGCATTCGTAATATTTCTATATATAATACATGAACTCATATCATCAAGCCACGATGTGAAGAAGACTATATCCAGGGTCAGGGAATGTCCGTTGTCGCTGGCTTTCTCGGTAGTTATCTTGTTAGCTCTTCTACTAATATCACAGATACTATGTGAGTTCCTGTATAGGGTGTTAACATATGGTTAGCGTGTTATGGGGTAGCATATTATCTGATAAAATGATCGTAGCTTTATTGAACTACTCGCTTATCTTGTTTGTTATTGCTATACTAGCTGGACTTATTTTAAGAGAAGGAAAGAAAGCATCCTACTTAGGCTCCATACTCACCTGTACAGCGTCAATCCTGTTATTGACCATAGTATTTATCGAGACCATATCATTACTAACTAAGGGCATGATTATTACTGTAAGTACAGCCGTTCCACTCATAAACATGCCTATAAGAATTGATGGACTATCGTTAGTCCTAATAACTGTGATTGCATTACTTGGTCTTGCTTCTTCACTATACACTCCGAGGTATATGGAGTACTATGAAAAGCTTGCTAGGGAAGGATATTTCATAGCATTATTTAGTACATTTATAGCATCAATGCTCCTTATTGTACTTACTTCAGATATTATATGGTTTATATTCATGTGGGAGGTTATGACATTTTCATCATACCTGCTTATCATATGGGAGTATGTTGAAGAATACGTTATGAAAGCTGGATGGAAGTACTTTGTAACAATGCACTTCCTGAGCACACTACCATTAATGATAGGTATTATAGCACTCTGGGAGACTACGGGTTCGACGTCAATGGATGTGATTTCCGCTAGAATATCTAGATTACCTACAGAGTTACTAGCAATTCTTTACACTCTATTCATTATTGGATTTTGTTCAAAGGCTGGTGTAGTTCCAATACATTTCTGGTTGCCTGACGCACATCCAGCGGCTCCAAGTAATGTGTCAGCATTATTGTCAGGTGCCATGATCAAAGTATCTGTGTATGGATTGCTCAGATTCTGCTGCCATTTACTACCCGTAAACATGATTGTAGGCTATGTTGTTGCGTTCCTAGGTACACTATCATTAACAATAGGCACATTATATGCGCTAAAACAGACTGATACAAAGAAACTTCTAGCGTACCACAGTGTTGGCCAAATGGGATACATATGGCTAGGTCTGGGCGCGGGAATGGTTTTACTTAGCCAAGGTAATACCCTAGGATTCCTCGGTATTATAGCAGGGTTATACCATCTAATAAACCATGCTGCCTTCAAGGGGCTATTATTCCTTTCAGCGGGCTCAATACTCTATAGAGCTCATACAAGAGACTTGAATATCCTCGGAGGCTTAAACAAGATAATGCCGTGGACAGCATTATTCACGCTGATAGCTGCCTTATCAATATCTGGCGTACCTCCACTTAATGGCTTTATGTCTAAGTGGCTCATATATGAGGTTACATTCTCGTCAGCAAATGGTCTACTAGCTTTCTTTGGAATAATGGCATTATTCATAAGTGCAGCTACACTTGCATCTTTCATAAAGTTCTATACGGCATCGTTTACTGGAGAGCTTAAAGTTAAGATGAAGGAGAGAGCTGAAGTGCCAGGAAGTATGCTTGCTGGTATGGGGATCCTAGCAGTAGTATGTATACTATGGGGTGTTGCACCAGTGGTGATCCTACCGTTATTGAATGTCGCTACACAAGCCATTAGGGCTACGATCGCATGGAAGAGCGTTATTGAGGTGTCGGCTCTATGGGTAAACTTCCAAGAAACACTATTCTCGCCAATAATACTACTAGCATTTATAGCTGTAGTTTTCTCACTATCAATACTGGCCATAAAACCACATAGATACACTATTGTAAGGTCATGGGATACTGGAGTCGGTATAGATGAGTATGAGTATAGAGACTACAAGCTCATTGCAAAGCACTACTATATAGCATTTGAAGAGGCTATTCACTCACTATACTATCTCGGAGAGAAGCTGTGCCGTGTGGGCTATGGGTTGCTATACAATATCATTAAGGTGCTTCTTGGTGCCAACATGGGTTTAGCAAGAGCTTGCACCAAGCTGTGCCGTGTAGTTCGTGATATTGGTGCAACAGTTGATCGTAAGGCATGTGAGGTATATTTAGATGAAATGATTATTTCCCCTCTAGTGAGTATACTTAATGCGCTTTCAAGGTTTCTCGGATGGACCGTACTTAGAACTGATATAAATACTTTTCTCGTTTATTCGGCTCTATATGTAGCTATCATGACGTTAATAGCCATATTGTTCATGGGGTTAATGAAGCCATGATCATGAGACTTGTAAGCCTATGTGTAGCTCTGGTCATAGCATTGGTATTCTCATTAATATTCGACGGTATTGGTAGAAAAATTAAGGCAAGAATACAGCAACGTATGGGCCCACCAATACTCCAAACAATGTATGATGTATCCAAGCTTCTTAAGACACCTTATATAGTTTCTGGGGGGCTAATGTTCATACTAGCACCATGCTTAGCATTTGCTTCAGCACTAGCATCGATAACCATGGTTCCTGTAGGTGGCATCACTCCAATTAGCTTTAGTTTTGACATCTTCGTATTCCTATATGTTATTGCAATGGTCTCTCTATCGCTGATGCTTGCTGGATTTAGCGTTCAGAATACATATGCAAACATTGGGGCAAATAGAGAGATGATGCTTATATTATCAACAGAGCCTATATTAGGCGTTGCGCTTGCAATGTTTGCTCTATTGACAAAGAGACTTAGTATCGAGGGGATAGCATACACTATAGGGGTCATTGACTATAGATTTCTACCATTATTACTAGTCGCTTACATAATACTGGTTTATACAGTATATGTTGAGGGAGGGTTCATACCGTTTGACTTAGCTGAAGCTGAAACAGAGATTTTGGAAGGCCCATTATGTGAGTATAGTGGAAGGCTCCTAGCATTATTTAAGTGGGCTCTATTGATAAAGCGTTTCACACTCATATGGCTCTTCGCTAGCCTAATCACGATACCATTTGTAGCACCAGTATTTTCAGGAATAAACACGGTGATCTCCTATATACTAGTACTAACATCTCAGTTACTCATATCATTAGCACTATACTGCTCTATAGCAGCTAATGAAGCATTTACAGCGAGGTATAAAATCGATTGGGCAATCTCTCTTAATAAACGTGTTTTCCTCATATCGATAATATTCCTCGCGATGACAGCCATGTTCACCCTATGAGGGGGAGTTAGAGTGAAGTGGACCATAGATAGGGTCATAGAAGTAATCAAGGCTAAGTTTGGAAAATATATCAAAGACATGTACAGACCTTCGGCAAATCAGGTAATCATAGTAATGGATAAGTCCGTTGCGCCAAAAGCTACTCTATTCCTGTTAAAGGAAGCGGGGTTCTCAGAACCGCAGCTATCAACAGTTGTAGGTACAGATGAGAGGCCGATACGTGGCATGTTTAGCGTTATATATTGGATTGGTGTTCATGCTGAAGAAGGCGATATATGGATCGGCATTAAGACTTATTTGCATGAAGACGATTTAAAAATAGAGTCTATTACACCATTTCATCCTGGAGCAAACTGGTATGAGAGAGAAATCAGAGACCTTCTTGGCATCATTCCTGTAAACCATCCTGATCCCAGGAGACTTGTTCTACCCGATGATTTCCCCAAGAACATTTATCCTCTTAGGAAAGAATACGACTATAGGTCCAAGCCTACCGTTACTCCTAGGCATATTTTTAAGAGACCCGCCGAGGGCACGGTAATAGTCCCATTTGGACCCTATCATGCTGCTTGTGATGAACCTTACCACTTCCGTCTCTATGTGAAGGGTGAAGAGATAGTTGATGCAGACTATAGAGGTTTCTACAACCATAGGGGGATAGAGAAGTTAGCTGAAAGTAGATTAACATATAATCAGATTCCGTTCATTGCTGAACGTATATGTGGTATTTGCGGATTCACACATAGTACAGCTTATTGTCAGGTTGTAGAGAATGCTATGGGAATCGATGTACCTGAAAGAGCACGTTACATTAGAACAATAATGCTAGAGATCGAGAGAATAGAGAGCCACTTACTATGGATTGGTATTGCATGCCACTTAGCAGGATTTGATACGGGCTTTATGCATGCATGGAGAATTAGAGAGAAGGACATGTGGCTTGCAGAAAGACTTACTGGCAATAGGAAGACCTATGGACTAAACGTAATAGGAGGTGTTCGCAGAGACATACTCGAATATAGAAAGAGTCTAGCACTAAATACACTTAGTGAGCTTAAACGTGAATATAAGGAATTCGTAGATATGCTGTCGTCAACTAAATCCTTTATCAAAAGATGCGAAGGTGTAGGTGTTTTACCATATGATAAAGCTGTAGCTTATAGTACTGTTGGTCCAACAGCAAGGGGATCTGGTAGAAGAATTGATGTCAGGAAAGACCATCCATACGCCGCCTACGGAGAACTAGACTTTAAGGTACCAGTATACAAGGATGGTGACGTGCTTGCAAGAGCTATGGTGAGAATCGATGAGGTTTGGGAGAGCATTTGGATTATTGAGCAGGCTCTAGATAAACTTCCTGGAGGCCCATTAAGAGCTGAAATAAAGAGAATAGAGCCTTATAGAGAAGCTTTAAACTATACCGAGGCTCCTCGTGGTGAAAATGTACACTATGTAATGTTGGGGCGTGGTAATAAAGTCTATAGGTGGAAAGTCAGAGCCCCAACATACAATAATTTACCTGCCGTACCGGAGATGCTTAAAGGCTATACCATAGCTGATGCACCATTAATTATAGCTAGTATAGACCCTTGCTTTAGCTGTACCGAAAGAGTACTAGTAATAGATGTGAGAACAGGTGAGAGGAAAGCCTATACTGAAAGGGAATTTAACTACCTATCTATAAGGAAGAGTAGAAGGTGAAAAATGATGAGTTATGTGACGCTCAATTACCCCTTTGAGCCCCTTGAGGCTCCACCCGAGTATAGAGGTAGGCCACGAATAGATCCAAAACTATGTGTTGGTTGTGGTGCATGTTCAAGAGTATGTCCTTCGGATGCAATAATTGTTGAAGATAACTATAGGGATGGGTTAAGGAGAATAAAACTCGACATTTCACGCTGTATTAGATGCGCATGTTGTGAAGAAGCATGTCCGACAGGTGCTATAAAGCTCACAAGAGAGTTCGAGCTTGCTTCGCCAAGAAAAGAAGATTTTACACAAATTTTTGAGCTTAGACTTGTTAAATGTAGTATCTGTGGAAAACCTTCGGACTATACTGTTAGACAAGTTGAGAAAGCTAAACAGATTTTAAGTCACTTACCTAAGGAGCAGGTTGATGAGATAATTAAGAGGATAACGGTTTGTAGAGAGTGTAGGAGAAAGAGAATAATTCAGACAACTTTTGTGTCAATACCAATACTTGGTTTGATAAGAGCGTGAAATCATGGTGGTGGAAAAAAGATCCAAGCTCAGATCCATATGGGTTTTTCACTTAAATACTGGTGCATGTAATGGCTGTGACATTGAGATACTTGATGTTCTTACACCATATTATGATGTTGAGAGGTTTGGAGTAAAACTAGTAGGTACACCAAGACATGCCGACGTATTATTAGTTACAGGTCCATTAACTAGACAATCATATTATGCCGTAAAGAGAACATATGAGGCAATGCCTCTAAGTCCAAGGATTGTTGTTGCGATAGGAACATGTGCATGCAGTGGTGGAATATTCTATGACAGCTATGCTGTACACGGAGGCATAGATAAACTATTACCTGTGCATATGTATATACCAGGATGTCCTCCAAGACCTGAGGAAATAATTTATGGTGTTGCGCAACTTGTGGGACTTGTTGAGAAACATGTAAGAATGGAGTATGCCAGAGAGGATAGTATCGGGTTCGTGTTACCAAAGTATCCTGTTAGCGAAAGGATAAGACTAGACCTAAGGGACTTACTGAACAAGGTTGTCGGATACTTTGATAGAGATAAGATCCTAGAAGACTTTCTGAAACTTGTAGAAGAGGCTAAGAAGGCAAGAGATGAGAGAGCTAGGCTAAGAGAGCTTATAGAGGAGTATTGTAAGAAGGCAAGAGATCCAAGACTATGTTTCTGTATAAATCTTCTCGAGAAGGAGTATTGGAGGTTAAGAGAGCTTTATGAGAAGAAAATGGTGCCTCCTAAGATTATCCCGTATTGAAACGCCGTACCCAGCATTTGTATCAAATCATTTTGTAAGTAAAATTGAAACTATAGAGCATCTAGGTTTTTTATCAGAGGATACAGTATATAAGATTGCCAAAGCCCTTAGCATAGATGAAGCTAAAGAGATAAGAATAGATTTTAGTAAAATAACGCTGATCCCCCCGAAGAATATTAACAGGAATGACAGAAAGTTGCTCGAAGAGGCTATAAAAACTATGGACTATACAACAATACTCATAGTAAGACCCTGTAAGGAAGGAAAGTAAATGTATGCTACAGTTCTTGTAGGCGGTTATTCTAAATATAGCAGTACACGGATATTTGAAGGGAGAGTCTCATCATGCTTCTTTAGGCAGATAGTCAGTATGTTACGTGGCTCCACCGACATGTTGTCAGAGAAAATCGATGTGAGAAGGTGCAATGATACAATTATGATTGTTTCGCAACGATGGTAAGATACACTTTTATCTCTACATAAAACAGTTAATGAACGGATCCGGGACTATATTAGGAAATTGCTTAGCGTTCTAGTAGAAGCTCCTCTCATAGCGTCTTGCTTCACGCTTACAAGAACCACAGGTAGGCCAGTAGTATGTGTTTCAGATAATAAAACTCTACGAAGAGTCCTAGAGGAACCGCTAGACGTCTTGAATTAAACAATGTATATGAATGTATTCTAGATCTAACCTTCAGCATGGTCAAAAGAGGTTTAGCGAATAGCTAAGCTAAGTCGAAGAATGTAGTATTGGTACATGTGAACTGCTGAAACAGCGTTTACACTTTTCAGCAATTATACTCCTCACTATAGTTTAGTTTCTGACCTCTTCCCGCCCTATGTCATTCTCAAGATACGCGCCGACTTCACCTCTCCAATATCGTGTTTCCTAAACTCATGGTCTATAATCCTATTTACCTTTCTTCAAACCTTCTCTTTTATGCCTAACTAAGATATTATTGTTTATCACCTATCAAGCATGATGTTTTCAGCTAAATCACTACACTTTTATAGCTTCTACAAAAACCTGTTTATCTTTAAGTATTACGAATGGTGGAGTTCCTCTTCCGCTTTTTTCATTATACTTTGACAACATACCTTGGTAAAGAGAGAGTTTATTGATACCCTACTTATTGCATCAAGGAGCTCGTCCTTTGTTAACCCATCTCTTATAGCTCTTAAGAGGATATCGGTTACTAAGAGCTGTTTTAATGCTTCACTTAAATCCGTGGTTGAGACATGTTAAAGGAGCATGTAGGTTATTTCTGGAGGAACATTATATACATCACTAAAGTACTCCTAGACATATAGTGAGGTACTATATTAAATTGGAAAAGCGCGAGAAGTAGTCGTAGGCGTGGTGATGTAAAAATGTCTAAACTTTTTAAGCTATTTGTGGAGGTTATGCAGGGCAGCAAGGATAGGTATAAGTCAGTAGAGAAGTGGAAAAGGCCTGGTAGGATCGCTGATTTGCGTGTTCGAATTCTTAGTGAAATGGCTAGAACATCGATAATGTATATATCTAAAAAGAAAGTAGAGCATAGCATGCGGTAGTGGAGTTCACTAAGTACGATAAAGTTCCTTCAACAACTTTTTGGTCGCATCAATTATTTACATTATCACGTGTTACTTACGTTAGCAAGTCTGTTTGAGGGTGTGCACTGTAATTTCCGTATTGTCTTATGCCATGTGCTAAACTCGCTATCGCTTTATCTAGAATCCCTTTATCCCTTAACTCATTTATCTGATCTAGCAATCTCCTTCCCCGAGAAGCACCTTTATCTTCAAGAGCTTGCTGTAACACTCTTCTAGCCATGGCAACCGTTGCTTCGTAGGCTCTGACATTGATTGTTTTTACTGCTTCAATATAATCACTAAGTACCTCTTTAGGAATAGTTGGAGGCAAATCGACGTATTGAGCATAAGGCTCCATCCATTGGGTCGTCCAATTCCTTATCGCAACTTTCGAAACGTTGAATTCAAAGATGGAGTGAAGTTTATAGGTTTTTTGAGGTATACTAACAGCTCTTCCAGCATTATATAGTATTTTATAGCTCCATCTTTATCAATGATTCCCTTCATACGTTCTACATGATCTATAAGGATCCTAACGTAGAAGAGAGCTTCAGCGTTCTTACCGGGGGTTATGAGATAATTGTATATTCCGGTTTCTAAAGTACTAATATCATAAATTTATCCTACAAGGACTCTTATCTTATCTTCAGTTGTTCTATAAATGTATTCTGAATGTCCAATAATGGGAAACCATACTCCAATACCTGGGGTTGGTTGATTTCCTGGTAAGGATTCGTTACCGAACATTATGTAGATAATTAAACCAGTTTTAGAAGGAGCTAGGGACGAAGTTATTCTGAAGTGTTTAACGTAGGTTTGCGATATTTTGCGATTCTTGAACTAATCTACTAAGATGTTTTTAAGTTAAGTAGTGAACTAGGGTTTCTTCAATTACGTTATTATTTAATTCTTTGAAGTCCTTGTCAAAAGTGTAGAAGTGTTTGTATATTAAACATACAGCTGTGGCTAAGATTAGTGAACCTATTTCGGGAAGTTTATATGTTTTTCTAAGATGTGAAGCTTTAAAGCTTATGTCTTGGTTTAAGGGTTCTATTCTAAGTAGTTTATGTAGTAATGTTTTTTACTTTTAGAAATTTATTTTCAACACCGAACTTAATGCTGTACACGTGGATTTCATGAATGGATATTATCGATAAAGCTCTTGTAGTATGCTTTTTAAGAACATCTTTAGCATCATCAAACCTATTTTCCTCTTTAAACAGGTAAGCTATTAACACATTTGTATCGTAAAAACCCTCTACCCTCTCTCACTACTTTTCCTCTCCCTATCTAACTCTTCAGCTAAGTTCTTAACCTGGTAACCGGGGTTAAGAATACTGGCTAGTTCGTTAAGGCTTAGTATTTTCTCGACAATAATTTTACCATTTTCAACATAAACCTTAACGTAGTCGCCGGGAACTATATTTAACCTATCACAAACTTCCTTAGGCAAAGTTATTTGCCTCTTCCTAGTAACTTTAACGATGCTCAGGCAAAACACCAAAACTACATGTTGCTAGTACTACTATATAAGAGTACTACTTCATACATGGAGAACTTATTTAAAGTAAGGCAATTATCGTTCCTACAACGTTAAATATGCTGAAACATTGGACATTATCATAACCTTTGAATCTTTAGCGTTTTTTACAGAGAAAAAATAAAAGCCTAATTACATGTTTCCCTAGTAATCGATTTGGTTACTGAAGTTAGGATAGATGATTATGCTTAAAGTCCCTATAGGTAGCAGGGAATTAAGAATTCTAGTTGAAACTATGAAGTTAGCCGAGGAAATTAAGCAATATTCGTAGTTTTTCCTAGAAGGAACTATGAGATCACGGTCTCATAAACATGGAACAGTAGGTTTCTTCTAGCATTATTGGGAAAAATTAAGTGTTTCTAGGTTTTCTTAAGCGATATAAGCGCCATTATCACCAAGAATATTCCTAGAATTATAGATGCTACACCTGCTAAATAGGGGTAAAGGAGTTCAGGAGAAACAAACAGAAGAATCCCTGTAGCTATGAGTAATAGACCTACCAGGGTTAAGCCTATTGAAGGAAGCGTTTTAGGAACAGATACTTCAACACGCCTAACTTCCTTACCTCTCAGAAAAGCCATAGTTAGAAAGCCTACACCCATACCTATAGCTCCACCTACATCTGCTCTTCCAAATAGAAGACCTATACCTGCGCCTATGAACATGCAAGCGACAAATACGAGACCTCCAATTTCCTTTTTCTCTTTTCCGTTGCTCAACAACTTAACCTCCAAAATATTGTAGGTATAGTTAAACTGTAAGAGAAAAATAAAGCTTATTCTTGTAAGGTCATTACTCTTATTAGTTCTCTAAATACTTAATTAGGTTCTAGAAGGAGGAGAGAGCTTTGGATAAAATAAAACTCTTGAAGGCTATGGGTATTGGTAGGTTCCAAGTTATGGCATTACTTCAAGCTGCAAGACATTACATAATACATAAAGATTTAAAGAAAGCTAAGAGTTTCGGGTTAAACAGGGCAATATTCTATGCTTGGGCTAAACACCACGGCCCCCGTAGTAGACCATGGATGAGTTTGAAAATCGAGGAAATACTGAATAAGCCAAGCAGTGTTGAAAAGAAGAAGACTAGATGTCCTGAAGGATACGTTGAGGTTCTTGGAGAATGCGTTCAAGTAGATAGCTTAGGATACTATGTTATTGGAGAAAAATCCCAAACACCACAAGACTTCGACTACCAAGTTCTTAAGAGAATATGTAAAGTAACTAACCCTAACAAGGTTTGGGAAATTGCAGTAGAGTACGTTAGTATGTTCCCCAAATGGGTTCTCGAAGATCCACAAAAATTCTATAAACTAGTATACGAACCCGTAAGGGACTACTTTATTGTGGAAATTGTTAGGGGAGAAAAACCTAAGCCTCCGCAGAATTTACTGAGTAAACTAAGATCGTTGGAGGAAATGTACAGGAAAATTAAGTCCAAACAAAAAACGCTATTTGATTTTAGCTAGAATATTCACGCTTTTACCTCAGCTTTCTTGCTCAAGCGTAATGTTAAGATGAGAAGCACTATAGCATATGTTGTTAACCCTAATGTGTTTTCTAAAGCTTTAGCTAAAGCTCCAAACACAATGTTAGGTAAAATAAGAAAGCATGCTAAAGCGAATATTGTTAAGCACCATCCTTTAATAATGCCCATTCTTTTAATTAAAAAGTCAAGCAGAGCGCCAAATACTGCCCCCAAGATTACCATGAAAACAACTACGATTAATGGGGAAACAAGTAGGGTTAATCGTAAAACTTCTCTAAACATTGAAATATCTATTCCATACATGGACTTTGTCAGCTCAATTGTTTCTTCAACTACAGCTTCAATATTAGGGATTATTTTAATTGCCGAGTATGCTCCTTGAACCATTCCTGCAACTGCTCCAGCAATTAAGCCGTTAAGTACGTGTTTGCTTTCAACCATTACATTTTCCTCAAATACTGAAGTACTGTTAACCTAGTATCTATGTTAGGGTATACTTGGATTTAGGGTTGAAAACTATTGGAGCTTAAACATATCTTACTCGCACTAATCCTCGCGATACTTATCATAGCTACATTACGATACGGTTTAAGTAGGCCTTTACAAACAGAAGAGCGGGTTCAAGGCAAACTGTTTTCCCTAACCTACTCATCGCATATGTTATCCACTCTCTTATTAAGGAAAAAACCATAAAATATTTGAAAATGCAAAACATCCATGTATCTTACTAGACTATACCGGGATAATTATAGACTACATTGGTTATGAAAACGATTACCAACTCGTCGACTACATTATCTTACTTAGACCCTATGAGGGAAACATAACTCCATTCAATTCAATATTAAAGGTGAATACTGAGGAGAATAGCGTTTACTATTTAAACGGTAGCTTAGTAGGTAAGTGGATTTACATCTTGGATAAGAACTTACGTAGCTTAAAAGAGAAAAAACCCCTATCCAACTGTACCCGTATCTCCTACAACTGGAAAGGAAGGGTTATTCAGGGGAACTGTGTAAGAAAGGAAAAGGAAGTATGTATTATAGCGTATGCAGGCCCCCTTGAGATATGTGGGTCAAGATTTGATGCTTATGTAAACTACTTTTACAATGTTAAGAGCACAATTCTAACTAGGACTTTGGGCTTGATAGACGATGTATTGTACAAGGTTTATGGTGTTTACTATGTAAACCACCTGCAACTATCTTTGAAAGCATATGGAGAAAGCAGTACTGAACATACGAGACAAGTTATAGGTAATGAGAAATTCTCCATAAATAGAATCTATGTTTCTCTTTCACCAACAATATACATAGCTTATAAGTCAAGTATTGAAGGGATTTTAAAGATAATTCCCCCAAATGGTGAGGAACGTAGTTCTCAAATATATGCTACAAGTTGCGGTCATGTCTTTATCTCATTTGTGGAGAAGTTAAGAACACCATTACATGGGAAGTATCATATAATTGTTACAGATAAGGCAGGTAATGTTGTTTGGGAAAGCGATATTGAACTAGAGAAGTATAGGTTAAACATAATAAACGCCTCTTTGAATGTTAGGGAAGAAAAAGCTATTTTTGAAGTTGAAAATAGAGGTGATATACCTACATATATTGCCAAAGTCAAAATAATAATTAATGACCTGTTCTTCATAGAGGAAGATGTACCGTTTATCCCTATGAGAGCATTAAGCATAAACAAGGTTACGTTGAATATACCGATAGATTTGCCTCCTGAGGAAGTAAGGAAGGTAGATGTTATCTTAATTAATGATAGAGGTGAAGAAGTGTTATCGTACAGTTTCAAAATGTAATTTAGCATTACATTTATTTAGAAGTCAAAATACTCATACATAGTGTTTACCATAACCTCTAATGGGCTTTGGTGATTTAATGGGTAAACTAATAATATTTGACTATGATGGAACAATAGTGCAAACATTAGATGTGTTTAAGGAGTCGCTGAAAGAGCTTATAAAGAGACTTGACCTTAAACTTAGAGATTTTGGCAAAGAAGAATTTGAATATATGGCTAAGCGTACGCCGAAAATATGGTTACCTAAAATTCTATCTAAAATACCGGAAAACAGGAAGCCAAATCCTGATTACATTTTAGAAATTTTTAAGCAAATATATGCTAAGAAACATTTGAAACTAATTAAGCCTGTAGACGGCATATATGAGGTATTAAATAAGTTGAAAAAGAGAGGATATATTCTAGTTTTAACTACGGGAAGAGTTCTTGTTTCAAAATATGTTAAAGAAGAACTTAAGCACTTAGGCTTAGACAAATATTTTGACCTAATATATGTCCCAAATAGCTCCGATAAAGTGAAAACCTTAAGCACCATTGTTAAAATGTTCAACACTAAAGAATGCATAATAGTAGGAGATAGTGTTGATGATATCAAGGCAGGTAAACTTCTAGGATTAAAAACTATAGCGGCACTTTATGGTTTCACCGAGAAAAATGAACTTGTAAAGTATAGGCCAGATCACGTAATTAAAAATGTAAAAGATCTTTTAAATATTTTATAGGAAGACACATAGATTAACCAGTATGTAAAAGGAGAACATACTTCAAAGAAAACAAACATTATAAAATTTATTGGTTTAGATTTTGGTATTGAGTTAAGTTTAAGTACTATTATATAAGAAATTAATTTAGGTCTAAGATTATTCAATGCCAGAGAGTTGGTAAGCTATGGTCTTGTCCGCTAAGGTACGTGTAGGTAAAAAGAATATTCTCTATGTACCTAAGGGTATTGCTGAGGCTGTAGGGTTAAGGGAAGGCAGAATTGTGAAATTAACTGTAGAGAAGGGCAGAATAATTATTGAAGTCATACCTGATCCTTTTGAATTAGCATTAGAGTATCCTAAATTTGCTAAAACAAGTTTTGAGGAGATAGAAAAAGAGTCTGAGGAGCTACAGTATGAAATCCTTAAAGACTAAGATTTTACTAGACACAACATATATGCTACCTATTGTAGGAATTCATGTAGAGCATATAGAGAGGGTATTGGTTCTATTAAGGAAATTATATACCAAGAGGACTATCGAAGTATATTATACTCCCTTTAACATGTTCGAAATTCTAGGAAAACTTGCAAAGATAAGATACAGTAAAGAGAGAGTGGTACTAGGTCTTGCATCTATTAAAGAAGCATTTAAAGTAGCTTATCCAACTATGGAAGGATATCTAAAGGCGCTAGAACTAAGGAGAAAAGGATTTAAGGATTTAATAGATTTGCTATTATACGTAACGTCGTTTACAAGGAAAATATGGTTTTTAACAAGAGATATAGAACTTATAGAGTTTCTCAGAAAACAAGGTGAAGATATTAGTTACGTAATTTATGAAGAGGATTTTCTGAAAAAACATAAAATCTAAGCAAAATATGGTGTCTAAGGAAAATTTATTAACTTTCCTTTAAAAGTCGAAGTTAGGGTATGTTGCTATATGAGTAGGGTTTGGGATATTGAGGAATTTAAGAAGAAGTACCCGCATTTAGCTAAGGAGATTCTAGGGAGTAAAGGTAGTGTTCATTTTAGGATTGGTGTTAGAGTTAAAGATCCTTGGAGAGGCTATGAGCCTAACGTTTACGATTTTATTAGAAGAGCTGACACCATAGAGCAAGCTCTTGAGGTTGTAGATTTCTTGGAGAAGCGTGGGGAACTATCGCATGAAGAAGCTGAGAAAATAAGGAAACAACTTAAGGAGAAAGGTCTTCAAAGTTTCGGACCTAAGAAAGAGTTTGGATATTACTTAAAGGCAGCAGGATATGAATAGTAGTTTAATTCCTCATTTAGGTTAGGAGATTGATCACTAATTTATTCTTTACATAGTAATGTAAAGGTTTATTAGTGTCTAGTATAGAGTAGGATTATGAAGTATGAGGTGTGCAAGTAAACTATGATGAATATTGAGAAACTAGCATGCTTACTAGATGACCTAGTTATTGCGAAGACTATTTATGATTTAGTTAAACTAGGCTATAATCCCACTACATTATACAGAACTTTAAACAGTCTTGTAAAGTACGGGTTCATTAACATTACTTACATAGATAATGTTAGGTATTACCACCTTACAGGTCTCGGTGCAGAACTATTAAAAATTTTGAAAAAAGCAATAGTCAATAAGCTAGCTGAGAATCTTAGTATGCAAGGAATTAAATATAAGATATGGTGGGGAGATAACGAGACGAGAGCTATTTCTCCAATAGTCTACGTTGACAGAGAAATAACTCTTCCAGTAAGCATTAAGAAACTAATAAGAGTAAAGATAGGTTTTAGGGAATGATACCAGGTAAGGTGTGTAGTAGAGAGGACATTATCAGATTATTAAGCTCAATAGGTGGATTGGTGAAAAGTAGTACAATAGTTTACGTACTAGGAGCAGCTCTCATACTCAGAGGAATAAAAGACTCAACTATAGACATTGATATTATTGCAGATAATCTTAAATCATATAATGCTATTGTAGAAGCCTTAACCGCTTTAGGTTTTCACAGAGAAACTAAAATGAAATTCGTAAATATGCGAACAAATGAAATTGTCGATCTTGATTATGGGAAATTTATAAGGCTAAGATTATATGATGTAATGAAGGAGAGAGCAGAGTTCTTAGGATCCTTTGGTAATCTTCAAGCATTTATCTTGTCTAACGAACACATAATATTCTTTAAGTCATTAACTGAACGTAAAAAAGACATAGAGGATATAAAAACGATTCTAAAGAAAGGAAACATAAACTGGCGTATCCTAGTAAGGGATGCAGTATTCATTACGAAAATGGAGTTAAAAGAAAGAAAAGAAAAAGGAATTCTTCTTGTCTATGAACTTTACACTAGCCTAAGAATTATAAGGAACTCTCACCCCGAACTAATTCCTAAGAATGTCATGGTAGAACTTGAGAGATATGCTGAAAAATACTTCAGCAAGTGGATTAATTTAAAACGCAGAAAATCACCTGAATATCGCTATAGTAATTACCAATACAGAGACCTTGAGAAGAACATATAAAACCTAATATAGTTGTATATTCACTTTGCTGTGATTATTTACAATTATAGTAAGGTGTAGATTAATGTTTAAGAGCTGTTTGGTTTATAGTTTTTACTGGTGAACATGTTTTGTCCACCGGGATTTTTCAAATACCCAAGCCTAAAAACGAGCCCATTTTAACCTATGCTCCTGGAACTAAGGAAAGAGAAGAATTGATGAAGAAGCTTAAAGAGTTGAAAAGTAGGAAAGTGGAAATTCCACTTATTATAGGTGGCAAGAAAATTAAATCCGGTGAACTTGGTGTTTGCCGTTGTCCACACAATCATTCCTTGATTTTAGGTTACTATCATAAGGCTTTGGAGGAGCATGTTGAGAAAGCTATTGATGAGGCTCTTAAGGCTTGGGATAAATGGGCTAATATGGACTGGTATCATAGAGCAATGATCTTCCTTAAAGCAGCAGAACTACTTGCTGGACCCTACAGGTTTGAAGTTAATGCTGCAATAATGCTGTGCCAGAGTAAGACGCCGAGAGAAGCTGAGATAGACTTAGCCGAGCTTATTGATTTCTGGCGTTTTAACGCATACTATATGAGGTTCCTATATGAGCAACAACCAGAAACGCTTACGGGAGAGCTTAATAGAATAGATTGGAGACCTCTTGAAGGCTTTATTTTTGCGATAACGCCGTTTAACTTTTTCTCGATAGGCGGTAACTTGCCAACAGCACCTGCTATGATGGGTAATGTTGTAGTATGGAAGCCTTCAGCTCCAGTGGTTTACTCAAACTACTACATTATGAAAATACTTGAAGAAGCGGGACTACCTCCGGGCGTAATAAACTTTATTCCAGGGGATGCCGAGAAAATAGCTAAAATAGTTCTATCACATCCAAAACTTGCGGGAGTTCACTTTACTGGAAGTACGGCAACTTTTAGGAAAATATGGAAGACTATTGGAGAAAACATTCACATCTATAAGTCGTTTCCGAGAATTGTAGGTGAAACTGGAGGTAAGGACTTCATATTCCTCCATAAATCAGCAGACATAGATGAGGCACTAGTTGCCATTATTAGAGGGGCTTTCGAGTATCAAGGGCAGAAATGTTCTGCAGCATCAAGACTATATGTTCCGAAGAGTTTATGGCCTAAACTTAAGGAGAAATTGCTGAAAGAACTAGATAAGGTAAAAGTCGGTGATGTTGAAGACTTCTCAAACTTCATGGGCGCTCTAATAACTAAAGAAGCTTTCAACAAAGTTGTAAGCTACATTGAATATGCTAAAGCACATCCTGAGGACTACGAAATAATTTATGGTGGAAAATACGATGACAGTAAAGGGTACTTTGTATGGCCAACTATAATCATTTCTAAAAAGCCTAAGGGCAAGTTGATGGAGGAGGAAATTTTTGGGCCAGTACTTACAGTGTATGTTTACGATGATGACAAGTACGAAGAGACACTAAAACTATGTAATGAAACATCACCATACGGTCTAACTGGCTCTATCTTCGCTAAAGACCGTGAAGCAATAATGATTGCTGAGAAAATCCTAAGATGGGCTGCTGGAAACTTCTACATAAACGATAAACCAACCGGAGCAATAGTTAATAGGCAACCTTTCGGAGGTTCTAGAGCTTCAGGAACAAACGATAAGGCTGGTTGGTGGCTTAACCTACTCAAATGGGTTACTTTAAGAGCTATAAAGGAAAACCTTAACCCGCCAAAGAAGTGGGAATGGCCATATATGGGTACTTAGCCTTTAAATCCTATCCTATACATTTTTTCAGGATTTATTAGCCCAGCTAAGCTCATAGCTAGTTTTTGATCCTTTAACCTTACCATGAGCTCCTTATATAGTTGCTGCTGGAATATTTGGAGCAAGTCGGGTGTTATCCTACACATGGAATCCACAAGGTCTATTGGATGAGGTACCCCATTGATCCCCGTTATACTTGCAAGGTATGATATAATGTGTTCTTTGAGCATTCTTTGACTTGCCCATATTTCAACCTTTGTTGCTAACATGAAGAATGCAGGCGTATATGATTTATATATTGCAAGTTCAATGTCAGGGGAATGATCCACATATTCAAGTACTGCCACGATCCATTTTTCCCTTTCCATTAATCTTCTAATAGTTCTTTTCGAGAGCTTATCCTTGTGTTTCTTAACAAGATCTTCGATAAAGTAAGCGATTTCAGAATATGCTTTTAAGTCAATCCATTCACCGGGATTTAGGATATACGTTGCCAGTGCCTTATCGTTAACGGATAACCAAGGTATTCCTAATAAAACAGGAATATCCACGCCATATGCCCTTTTAATGATCCCAGCTATGGCTACTTCAGTATCATCTGCTAATTTCAACATTTCCTCTGTTAGTCTTAGATATTCCTTGTACAATCTAGACATTATAGTATGTCTGTATCTTGGAGAGCCTATTTTTGGAGGAACTCTTGGGAATATTTCTCCATCTATAATTATTATATCTATGTCTTCATTACCATTTTTTACGTCTTTAAGTAATTTCACTATAAACTTTCTTTCAATTATCTTAGAATATACCCCTGCTATATTCTCGTATTCTTGAACAAATCTTAGAAATCCCTTATTATCAGCTTTGGCATTACTCCTGGGCTTGCAACCATAGAATATATGGGATCTTATAACTGTTATTAACTTACCTCCAGTTAGTTCTAATGGTGGGTCGGTGAAGCTTGTATCTAATGCAACACCGCATATTTTTCGTGGTCTTTTTCTTGGAATTTCAAGTATTAGACCTTGGCTTTCAAGTTTGCTTCTTATTTTTCTTAGTTTTTCGCTACTAGCAATACTTGCTATTCTCTTAGCTTCTTGAGCCACAGTTTCTTTTGCCAAAGAAACTATTGGTTCTTCAAAAACCTCTTCAGGAACATGTTCTTCACTTATCGTGGTGAGGGCACCTCCTTAACCTTAATTAGAACGGGGATTTTAAGGGGGTTCATAAGGCCTGCCACATAAAATTCTCTTTTTTCTAAAATCGCTAATGAGGATTCACTTATTCCTGCAAGGTTCATAAATGCCGATATCTCGTTGAAGTCCGATGGTGTTTGAAGTTTGCTAAAGAACCATGTATTAATATTTCCTCTGATTTCAGGATCTATGTCTATTGCTCTTTGCGTTGCAAGTATTAATCCGAAACCCCATTTTCTACCTTCCCTAGATGTTCTAGTTATGGTTTTATGAGGTTCACCGCAGTATCTGCATGCATAGTTGTGAGCTTCATCAACCACAGCAACAATATTTACTGGTTCTTGTTTTTCTTCTACTTTCTTCCAAACTTCATTAATTACTGTTGAGACGACGTATTTCTTGACAATAGAGTCTTCCATGCTTAAATCTATGACTACGAGTTTTTGTTTAAGCGCTAGGTTAACTATGTCTGATGGTAGAACATTTCTTCTACTTAGTGATTTGAAAAATCCTTCGCCTAATCTAACATCTAAAGATATTCCAAGTCTTACTTTGGCACTTTCCCTACCCTTTAAAATATCGACTACTTTCAAAGCGTAGTTTCTATATTCTGAAGACCTCCATTCTATAGGATATTTTGCCATAAGCCTTGTTAGTTCACCATAGTTTATTAGGCCTACTAGTTTAGATAGAACATTGTGTGTAAAGCTTTTCTTAAACTCTGCTACTCCAAGTTTTTCAATTTCTTCTTCGCTTAAACTTGGGAAAACTTTGTCGAAAGCGTACCATAGAGTTGAGAGTAAAATGTATTGCTCGTATGTTCTGCGGTCCAGCCCTGTTCTTTCAAGTATTAGGTCGGAGATTACTGAAACGTCTAAGACTATTTTAGAAGCTTGTACAACGTAGTTTCTGTAATACGGAGCATAATCTACCCCCGCATGGTCGAAAACAATAACCTTGTACTCCGTTTTACTAAGTATTTCGTCTATGAGTGCTTTTACAAGTCTCGACTTACCTGTCCCGGTAGCTCCAACAACAGCTACGTGGAAAGGTATGCTTTCAGGGGTTAAGGGTATTTCAACACCACTGTACTTGTGAACACCAACTACAAGACCTTTACCTAAATTGACTTTCAAGTCCTCTTTACTTTCAACAACGTATACTTTAGATCCAGGGTTTGGTGGTAATTCCACGCTTTCAAGTTTGGAGTCTTTAAATGTTCCAATTATTGAAATATATGCTCCAGTGTGCGGTAAAGTTCCGCTTTCAACTAAAGAAGGGTTATCTACGAAACTTGTTCTACGGTAAACACTTAAAAACGGCTCATACCTTTTCACGTTCCTTAGAATTCCTAAGAATTTAATGTTTCTCCACGAATCATCTATTATAATAAGTTGTTCTTCTTTAGCATACTTTTCAGATTCCTCATAAACTATTAAGGGGGCATATGTCGTAGTAGAGCCACTAGCAACAACACCTATAAGCTTCATCCTCTCACCACTACCTACTCCAAAATACGTAAGAGACGTATTTAAAAAGGTACTTAGTTGTAGAACTCAAAGAGCGAGTTTAAGTACTTTTAGCCAAGATGCCCCTTAACTACTATTGTTTTCTCTTCGCCAATAATAGCTTTTTTCTCTGCTTTAGCTAACTCTTTTGAACTGTCTGCCTCTTTAAACACGAAACATGGCTGTAGCGTATAGCGGCCGGGAAGGTGTAGAGGGACACTTATGGTTTTCCTATAACATTTACCAGGTATTAGCTTTACCTGCGCAAATATGTCCAGTTGAACGTAGAAGCTAGGTTCAGTACCTAAGTATAGTCCATTCCTATATATTTTCACGTAGAAACCAGGATAATCAATTCTAATAATCTTACTTTCATTACTGCAAATAACAGCTGTAACCTCTATCCTCTCTCCAACGCTAAACACTTTCCTATCTGGAAAGATAAATGAAACATTAATTCTGCTCTCTTCCTTCCCTACAATGATAGTATTATAGACCATGTAGGTAAATAGGATTAGAAAGAATATTACTATGATACATAACATTTGTTTCATATGTTTCAACATCATTTTGACCCGAGTTAATGCAATCTCTTTACTAATCTTCACTTTGAAATCGACTAATCTTAAATTTTAAGTCTATATCTGAAATTTATCTTGTAATTATTTTAACCTAATAACATAAAAATATAACAGTAATTTACATCGAGTATGCGTCTATGGTGTACTAAAGTCTATATCATGAATGTTGATATGAACAAAGTTAAAGTCTTGGAGCTCTAATAAACGTTATCACAAATGCTATGAACGCTAGTATTGATATTAAAATGTGCATTATCATAACCGTCTTTTTCTTTCTAGGATCCTTTACCATTATAGTTAAAGCCCCAGTTGTCATGGATAAACATAGCAGTATGAATGTTATTATCGCATCTATGTAGTGGTAAGTAATCATGAGCCCCTCCTTATATTGTTTAAGTACAATGAGTTTTCTTTAAGCTTAACCACTTTTAAATTGCAAGTTTTAACGTAGAAATTGAGGTTAGAAAAAATGTTTAGAAGTAATGGTATTGCAAGAAACTTGGCACTTCTGGTCATAGTCTTAGTCCTTATTTCAGCAACACTAGTAGCATATAAGATGTTTGAATCTCCTCCTTCGCCAACGCCTTGGAAACCTACTCCTAGTCCTAGGGAACAGTATGTAGAAAACATAACAATAATTTACTTACCTTTGCCTAGGCTTAAAGGCGAAATAAGTTTAGAAGAGGCATTATCTATGAGGAGAAGCATTAGAGAGTACATCGATAAGCCTATACCGTTGGATGTTTTAGCTCAAATACTTTGGGCAGCTCAAGGAATTAACGAAGTAAGGCGTAGGTTTAGAACGGCTCCTTCTGCTGGCGCAACGTATCCCTTAGAAATATATGTTGTTGTGAAGGAGGACGGTGTTGAGGGGTTAAAAGCAGGTGTTTACCACTATAATGTTTATCTTCATGCATTAGAACTCGTAAGACTAGGTGATTTTAGTAAAGAGTTAGCTAAGGCAGCTCTGGATCAACCCTGGGTTGAAAATGCTATGGTTAACTTAGTTATTGTTGCCGAATACGAGAGAACCACTATAAGATATGGTGATAGGGGTTATAGGTATGTTCACATGGAAGTTGGTCATGTAGGCCAGAACGTGTACTTGCAAGCTTGTGTTCTAGGTTTAGGTACTGTTGCTGTTGGAGCATTCTACGACAATAAGGTAAAGGAAATATTGGGTTTACCAGTAAAATACCATCCATTGTACATAATGCCCTTAGGGTATGCTAAAAAACCATACAAGCTTTCTTTCGAGGAGCTGAAGGAATTCTATTTGGAGGAGAGAAGTAAATATGAGAGACGATAGTGCATCCCCTATTATATTGGAAGTTTTTTACCGAATTTCTCCAGAACCCTTAGTTCTAGGATTTTTTGCCATTCAGGTACTTTAAATTCTTCAATAACTCTATCCGAGGTGTATGGTTTAATATCAAGTATAGGTGTTCCATTAAAGAGGTCTAGACCTTTAACATGGAGAAACCTACCTTCCCTTTTAACGAGTTCAACTATTGTTAAAGCTATAGGATTAGGTCTGTGAGGGGAATCCGTGCAAAAGACACCTACTTCAGGTATATCATCTATTTTTATACCGAACCTGCGAAGTCTTCTATGTTTAACCTTTAGCACTTTTCTTTGCTTCTCCGTCGTCTTATGTAGGTAGGCAAGAACTATTATGTGTGAAAAACCTTCAATACCTTCTAAACCCTCAGCATATTCCTCAAAAACCTCGATAACACCTTCAACTCCTTCCCATGAATTCTTAACTTCTTCATCGCTAAAACTAGTACGTACTATACCAATAGGTTTAAGAATGATTTTCATAAACATAACCCTTTCTCTACTCAGTTACCATGTGGAAGAGATTCCCTCTTCTGAATGTAGTGTTAAATAAACTCTATAAATTTTCCTTGAAACGATTTTCCAAGAGTATACTTTCTCAGCTTTCAAACGCGCATTTTCCGACATCTTTTTACGTAGTTTTCTATCAAGTAGTAAGGTTATTAGATATTCTGCGAACCCTCTAAGATCTCCTACATTAGCTAGGAAGCCGTTTACACCATGGTCTACTATTTCAGCTAACCCGCCGACTTTAAAGGCAACAACAGGCGTTCCTGTAGCAAGCGCTTCGACAGCTACTGTGCCAAAGCTTTCACCGTAAATGCTAGGTACAGCCACAACCATACTGTTCTGCAGTAGATGTATCTTTTCTTCTTCTGATACTAGTCCCTTGAATACGACATTTTTCTTCAAGTTTAAGACGGAGACCATAGTTTTAACTATGGGCTCCATATAGCCCTTACCTACAATAAGCAATCTGGCTTCAGGTATTTCACTGACAACATCTCTGAAAGCTTCCAATAACATATGAACTCCTTTTCTATGAACAAGCCTACCTATGAAAAGCACTACTGGGTTCTCAGGAGGCTTCTTTAATGGCTTGTATTTTTCAACGTCTACACCATTAGGTATTATTAGTCGCTTCACGGTGTTCTCTAGGAAATTTGAGATGAACTTATCAGCTGCCTTACTTACCGAGATTACGACGTTGGCGTTTGACAGTAGTTGCCTTAAAGGCATCAGAAATAGCGATGAGGATTTCCATAAGCGACTATACTCATATCCTAAAGTTATACTGTGATTTGTTAAAACCCTTGGTATATTGTGCTTCTTAGCCACCTCTAAGGAAAGTAATGAGAGAGGAGTAAATGCGTGATGTGAATGTATGATATCAGGTTGTATTTCACATATTACTTTCTCTAACTCGGATCTTCTAGGAGGTATGAGGATTATATCGAGGGGAAGTATAGGGTCTACAAATACACATTTACAGTCATCAATAGTGTTAAAGGATTCCTTCGCTATCTTATTTGTTTTTCTCGAAATAACATATACTTCTAACCCGTAATTCTTTAGAAATTTAGCTAGGTACCTTATATGGCTTTGAATCCCTCCTATGCTTAGGGGATGCCAGTCTGACGCTAAAATTATTCTCAACGCTTTACATCCACAGTTTAGTTGAAAAATACTACCTTAAGAAGTTTAGTGTTTAAACATGGCATTACTTCACGGCATGCGGTCTAATATATAGCTTACCCCCATTAGAGGATATAGTAAACAGTTTTCTTCCGGGGACAGTATAGAGGTTAACGTATAATCTTATCATCCTACTTAGACCTTTAAGCTAGGGTTAGACAGTGTTACATCCTAAACTCCTAGTAACAACAGGGAAGGGTAAGGAAAACCAGGCAATAGTTGAAATACTTGACATACTCTTTGAATACGATCAAGAAGCTTACGGTGTAAAAACAAGTTTTGATGGAGTGGTCTTAATATATACTAAGTTAGATCCTTTCAAAGCACTAAGTATCATTCGTAGAAATCCCACATCAGTTGTGTTTAAAGTGGTACCCTTAGAAAGATGTGTTAAAACGTCTCTTGATAATATTATAAATACTGGGTTAGAATTAGCTAAGAAACGTATTAGGAAAAACAGCACATTTATTGTAGATTGCATTCGTAGAGGAAGATATGTAAAGTCAAGTGTAATTGTTGAAAGAACCTTAGGTGCAAGAATAATTAAGGAATTGGGTGCTAAAGTATCATTCAAGAACCCTGAATACATTGTTAGAGTTGAAGTTATCGGTGAAATAGCTTGTATTTCGATTGTAAAAAGAGAGGATATTATAAGGAGAAAGGGTAGGGTATGAGAAACCATGTGGTTGCAAGTATTCTTTTAAAAACTACATTATTAGAATGGGAGTAGTAGAAAGTGTTAAATAGTTTATGATGAGTTAACCGAAAGTATAGGTATGGTGTACTAGTATGGATAAATTTGCTGAAACAGAGAAAATTATTGAGAGAGTTTTAAATAAACCTTCAGTATTTAAGGCTAAGGAGAAACTTTACCCGGAATACATTCCTCCAAGTCTACCATATAGGGAAGAGCAAATCCGACTTCTAGCACAATATTTTAAGCCTTTACTTTATAGTCCTGGAAGTATTAGTCAAAGGGTTTTCCTACATGGGCCCGTAGGTGTTGGTAAGACAGTTACTGCAAGAACTTTCGGAAGCGTTTTTACAACTAAGGCTAAAAGAAGAGGTATAAATTTACAGTATATTCATGTTAACTGCCATAGAGATAGAACAGTGTACAATATTGTAATGGAGATGGCTAAGTACTTAAGAGTACCATTACCTCAAAGAGGGCTATCTGCTTTTGAGCTTTATGCTGCTATTCTTGAATATCTTGAAGATAATGATATTTACGTAATACTTGCACTTGACGAATTCGACTATTTTGTTAAGGTTTCCGGAAGCGACGCATTATACTTCTTCATAAGAACCTACGACGAATACCCAGAGTACACTAAAAGAATAAGCTTCATACTAATAGGTAGGAGTTTAGCTGAACTAAATAGCTTAGACTCTGCAACATCAAGCTACTTATTAAGACATATGATTGCTTTTAAACCATACACCTCAAAAGAACTTAAGGCAATATTAAGGCAAAGAATGGAACTTGCTTTCTGGGAAGGAACAGTCGAAGACGACGTGATAAACGCTATTGCAGATATTGTGGGTGTTGATAAGGGTGGAGATGGAAACGCGAGAGCTGCTATTGAGCTTCTTTTAAGAGCTGGAGAAGCAGCTGACTACGAAGGTAGTCCAAGAGTAACTTTAGAGCATTTAAGGAAAGCTTACGCAAGCCTTGCAGGAATTGAAGGATCAAGCTATATGATAATTGCTAAGGATATGATAATACATTTACCACTACATGAACTACTAATATATGCTGCAGCGATAAAGGCTTTGAAACGTTCGGGAAGACAGTATGTTAGAATAGGGGATGTAGAAAACGAATATGAAATGTTATGTGAGGTTTTCGGGGAAAGGCCTAGAGGACATACCCAAGTATATGAGTATATAAGGGATTTAAAGCAACGAGGACTCATAGATACTAAAACATCAGGTAAAGGATATAGAGGTAGAAGCACGCTTATAGGCATATTCAACGTACCCTTAGATCAGCTTGAAAAAGAGGTATTGAGGCTTATTGAGCAATACACTCATAAGCGGCAATGAGAGGTTGATAAAGCATAATCGAGAAAATACTGTCTTCAAAGAATAGGGTTAGGATATTAAAGTTCATGATAAAGCATGGTTCAGCTAATATAACAGCTATAGCTAAAAAACTAGACATACATCATCAAAATGCAAAAGAGCATTTAGAAGTCCTAGAAAAATATGGCATAGTGAAGAAGAAAAGGTATGGTAAAGCATTAGTATACGAAGTAAACTATGGGAACCCTTTCACATTAGCTATTAAAAGGTTTCTCGAAGAACTAGGTGAAATTTAAAACCATTTCCTCTTACTTATTTTACGAGGAAGCTAATCAATGATCCCGGGTAAGGCTATTATCCAAATTATTTCAGCAAGAAAATCAGCAGGAAAAACGGCGGTAGGAACCAAGATAGTTAAAGAGCTAAAAACTAGAGGGTTTAAGGTAGCGGTAGTCAAGCATGTATTCCATAGGATAGATGTTCAAGGAAAAGACTCTGACAGATACAGAAGAGCAGGTGCAGAGAATATAGTACTAGTTTCTGAAAGAGAACTAGGCTTTCTAAGCTATGGAGATTGGGGGCAGAAACTAGAAAACATAGTTCAGAAACTACCCATAAGCGAAAACATAGTTCTTGTAGAAGGTTTTAAGAAAATAAGAGATTTACCGAAAATAATTGTCCTAAAAGAACCTAGCGAATTTGAAGAACTGAGAAAATATGTTGGAAACTGTCTTGCCATAGTATGTAAGGAACCATCGAAATTGCCAGAAGAAACTAAATGTAAAAAGTTCTCATTTAATGAAGTGGGAAAAGTAGTTGATATTATAGTGGACTACTCGATACGCAAAATAACCGGTGATTTACCTGGAATAGACTGTGGTTTCTGCGGATACTCTACATGTAAAGACTTCGCATACGCTATATTGAGAGGAGTAAAGAGTATTGAAGATTGCCCTATAAAATCAGAGGTCGAACTTAAAGTAAATAATAGGAAAATACATTTAAGCCCTTATCCTAGGCAAGTATTAATAGGTATTTTAAAAGGATATCTGGAATCTTTAAAGGGCGTTCCTGAGGAGATTAAAGAAATAAGTATTTACATTAAGTTCGATAAAAAGTGAGCTAAATGGTAAACTTATTAATAATTAAAGTATTCTATGATGGTACACTATTTCATGGTTCCCAGAGACAGCCCAGCTTAAGAACAGTTGAGGGGGAGATAATTAGGGTTCTTAACAGGTTAAACATTAACTACGGAAAACTTGTTGCTTCAGGTAGAACAGATAAAGGTGTTCATGCATTATCTCAAGTTTTCATGATTGAGCTTCGCGGAAATAGCGAGGACGTAGCTGAAGATGTTGTCTATAAACTATCTACAGAACTTCCTGAAGACATAGTTTTATGGGCTTATAGAGTAGTTAGTTTCGAATTTAACCCTAGATTTAACGCTAATTATCGAAGGTACTTATATGTAAAACATGTTAGGGAATTTAACGTTGAAAAAGCTAGGGAAATAGCGAGAAAATTTATTGGTAGGCATAATTTTAAATGTTTTAGTTCTTTCCTCTACTCTAATGTTCCGGAGTTTATGGAAGCTGAAAGAACGGTTATAGCGTTTAACGTGTTTAAAATGGGGAACATGGTGGTTTACGATATTTCTGCTAATAGTTTTCTACGTCAAATGGTTAGACGGATTATTCCATTTATAGAACTTTATGTTAGGGGTAAGCGTTCAAGAGAAGATTTGGATTTAGCATTTAAAGGCATATGTGATGTAGCTGATGTTAAATTAGCTAGGCCTGAAAACTTAATTCTATTTGATGTTGACTATTTTATCTCGTTTAAAGTAATTCCGGAAAATATGAAACGTTTGAGGAAATATTGGTTGAGAAAATATAGTACCCACGTTGTTTTCAGATTTCTACATGACTTCGTGGATTTTAGGTACGGTAAACCCTTTATTAAGCTTGCTTCTTAAGCTTAGCTAACTCCTTCAAAACTTCCCTGTATCTTTTCGGTGTTAGGAACTTTATCATAGACTCTGTTAAGTTTAATCCTAATGCTATTCTTGCAGCATATGCTGGATTTTCATTGAATATTATTCTGAGATACGGTAGAACATCTCTTTTAGCAATAATCGATGATATGTGGAGAACTCCGGCTAGGACTTTCGCTATTGCATCTCTAATTTCTCTTTGCTCCTTAGTTTTAGCCATAAGCATTATTTTCTGCGGGAAAGAATATTTAACCCATTTAAGCTTACTCGTTTTACGTGCCAAAACCACTCCCGGACCCATTAAGTCGAAAACGTATGATAGTAAATCCCAGCTCTGACTTCTCTTAATCCTACCGAGGTAAACATCTGCTCTAGCAAGAGCCTCATACGCTCTCCATAGGTCTTCGGGGTCACTGTACTGGTATGGGAGGTTTTCAGCTATCCATAGCATCATGGTTTCGTAGTCTATGTCCGTTGATGTTATTGCTTTTTTAGCTTGCCAAGCATATTTAGAAAAGAAAAGGTTTCTTAGCGCTTCAAACGGCGTATATTGCCTATCTCTTCTAGCTAAAATTGGCTTAACTACTTCAACAGTTATGTTTCTACTTATAGCTGCAGCGTTCTGCAGATCATTTATTGCAGATCTCATATCTCCTTCAGCATAATCCGCTATAAGAGATAATGCTTTATATTCGCATATGAGCCTTTCCTTCTCACATATCCTCTTAAGCATTAGAATTATTGCTCTCTTAGGTAGCCTCTTAAATGCTATTAGAAGACATTGTTCTCTAAGATTTCTTAATTTAGGATCCCATGGATCATTAGCTGTAAGAACTATGGGGTGATTTGATGCTTCTATAAGGTCTAGAACGGCATTTAATGCTCCTCTATCAGCTATAGCGCTGATCCCATCTATTTCATCTAGGAGAATTATTTTTCCTCGGAACCCAAATAATGAATATTTCGTTGCAGCAACCTTAGCTATCCTCTCGATAGCTTCTCTTGTTCTGAAGTCACTTGCGTTCATCTCTATAAGTTCTAATCCAAACTCTTTTGCCGTAGCCTCTACAAGTGATGTTTTACCACAGCCAGCGGGTCCGTAGAGAAGTGCTGCTTTCTTTTCAGGTTTTTTACCTTCAATCCAAGCTTTAATCCATGGAATAAACTGCCTCTTAGCGTTGTCTTGGTCAACTACTTCAGCTATTTTCTTCGGCCTATACTTTATTATCCACGGTAGCTGTGCAGGCATTCTCTAGACCCTTAGTTTCTTACCTAGCATAGCAAGTCTAGCTATTAGTGCGCTTAACTGTATTTCATCGTCGGCCCCTTCAGCAAGCCTATACTGTACTTCACCTAGGTAGTCTGCGATAATTACTCTCAGTTCTTCAGGGATTTTAAGCTCAGCACTAAATATTTCCCTGTGAAGAGCTTTTACAACGTCCAACCCTGAAAGACCATAGTTTATCATTAGTGTTCTTAGTTTTTCACGTGCTTCGGTAAATCTACCAGCCAAGGCCGCTTTAATCATCTCCCTAATCTCTGCAGGATGAGCTGCACCTATAACTTTGTAAACTGCTTCAACAGTTACTCTACCTAAAGCTGATGCTGCTTGCAGTATATTTATTGCTCTCCTCATATCGCCTTCTGAAAGCTCGAAAATAGTTTCTAGTGCTTCCATATCGTATTTTACATTTTCCTGGTCAGCAATCCACTTAAGCCTAGCTATAACATCGTCTTTCTTAAGCGGTGTAAATCTGAAGAATGCTGTTCTAGACTGTATAGGCTCAATTATCTTACTAGGATAATTAGCTATGAGTATGAATCTACATGTTGATGTGAAAAGCTCCATAGTTCTTCTAAGAGCTTGCTGAGCATCAGCGGTCATATTGTCTGCTTCATCCAATATAATTATCTTAAACGGTATCGGTCCCGGTACAACGCTCCTAGCAAACTCCTTAACAGTAGTTCTAATAACGTCAATACCTCTAGCATCGCTAGCGTTTAATTCAAGTACGTAGCGAGCATAGCCAGGTCCATAAAGATCATGTGCTAGAGCTAGAGCAGCAGTAGTATTATGTAAGATTATAGGACCATATCCTCCAATAAAGTTTCCAAAACATGGTACTGTAACGTCATAAACTGTAGTCTTTTTCTTAACCACCTTAACTTTAACAACTTCATCCCAGAAAATATTAGGATTAGCCGTGATTATTATGTTATGTCTTGCCCTGATAACGTTTTCGTAGATTTTAATAAGCTCCTCCAAAACAGCCTTTCTAACTACTTCAATTGAACTTAGCCTGTTTGCTCTTATGTTTCCAAGTAAGAGGTTTTTAATGCTGGAAGTTTTAACTCCTAGCTTCCTACTAATTAGCGAGTAACTTAAATACATTCTTATGGCTTTAATAAGCACTTTTCTTACTTTATCGAGGTTTTTAATGGAACCTGCATTCTTGCTGCAACTATATCTTGCTATTTTCATTAGTGTTCGTATACGTGGAATACGTGATCCCTGTACATATTCTCTGAACCTATAAGGTTCTACAGCTCTTTGCGTATACTCATTACTTATCGTATTTAAAATAGCATTTACGTTTATGTTTATTGGCTTGTTTAGTATTTGTATTATGTTTTCTAAATCATAAGCTACACTGTCTATTATCGGTAGAAGTTTATTAACTAGCTTCGTATATTTATCCATGCTTAGCTTTTTCTTTTCAAGAATAAGTCTTTTCTCGGTTTTAGATAGATTAATTACCTTAGTAAATGATTTTACAAACCATCTTAGACTATCGCATATAATTACTGTATCAACGTTAGTATTGTATTTCTTATTAACTATTTTAAGTAGTCTCTTTTGCTTCTCAGCATCGTTAAAACCTATTTCTTTCAGCAAAGTATGTAAGTCTTTTGACCCAGAAATTACAACGACGTAGTACGTCTTCTTTTTTGTACGTCTTGTCTTTAATCTAGCAACAATGCCGAATGCTCCTAGAGCATATAGCAGGTCCACAGCCATCAACTTACTTGCCGTTACTATTTTAACAGAGTCTTTTTCAACACTACCATCAGAGTCCATGTATGCTCTTAAGAATGCTTTCAACGTATCTTCAGATTTCCATACGAAACTTGGTATTCTCACCTTGTCTGCTTTTTTGCCGCAAACTCCAGCTTTACTTACAATATCTAATACTACGGTTTTTCTTGAAACCCTTATTTTGGGTGTTCTGTTTTTAGGAAACTCTTCCTTAGCTTTAATGCCATATAGCTTATTAAAAAGTTCCTTAACCCTTCTCCTTAGCTTTCCATTTTTACTATGGAATGCTACATAGTACTTTGATCTATTACAGTATATGTTGCCATCTGCTAATATGTACCCTAGAAGTTCGGCAGTTAATACTTCTTTAGCTGTGGTTTTAGATTTCTTAAATGCTATCTTTCTGGGTACTGCTATTTTATCACCTACCTTTATTTCGCTTGCATAAGTCCATGACGCTATCCCCGTGGATTTCAGCACTAATAATGGATGTTTCAAAGTTACTTTAGCAGTTCTCCCGCTTTTCAGAATAAGCTCAACAATTCTATCAGTATATCCTCTGTATACATAACTTGTTTTTGAGGGTTTTATAGAACCATCTATTTGAAGCGAGTAAACTTCGATGCTGGATTTCACAAATAACTCTTTTTTGAAACCATGTTTGCTTAACTTATCAAAGCGTTTTTCCTTAATAATATTCTCAACAATCTCCCCTATGAATTTTGGCCCATTAGTAGTTAGTATTGGAGTATCATATGGTACACACTTACCTGTTCCTGGAGGTCCTGCGAATAAGCAGTGTGGCATGTTTCTGTTTTTCACAAACTGTTTTAGTCTCTTAACTATTTCTTCCTGGTTAACTATTTCATCTAATGTTTTTGGCCTATATTTTTCAGCCCATAATAATTCTGCTTCAACACTAGCCATGCTCTACCTCCCTCTAATATCTATCCCACAAATTCTACATTATAAATAGTTGTATTTTTAAACACTAACATTCTTAAACTCGGTTCTAAAGTCTTTAAATGGGATTTGTGATAAGATCCTTTATATCATATACAGAAGTGTTATTTCAAGCATCTCTAAATAATAAATACTTTAAATACTTTACATTTTACTAGTTATACTTAGAATATTCTACTTAAAAACACTCTATAGTGTACGTGGAGAGTAAAGCATCTTAAAGAGGGCGAGAAAAATAAGTCTACTTAAGAAAAAATCGTTAGCAATTGAATTAGTAATTTTCATATGTATCCTAAGCCTATTTGTAATTTATTTCATCCTAAACCAGAACACCTTAGATACTTCCATAGGACAATTAACCGTAAGTAATTATGACGTTCCAAAATTGATCCTAGAAAACGAGAAAGAATGGTATGATTATAGGTATAATTTGACTATTACTGAAAGGTTTTATAGAAACAAGTATGTTACGTTATACGTTGAGCTAGCTGAAAACAGTACATTAGCGCTCGCTATAGTCAAAGTTGAAAGTTATTGTGATCTCTGCTATCCTAATGTAGGCTATCCTAGAATAGATGAGAAATTGTCTCCAGACCGTCTCAAAGCATTTAATGAGCTTAAAAACTACATTGACGCTTTATGGCTTAAATATGGTTATGATCCCTGGTTAAAAGAGCTTATAGTTGAAGGATATATTGTTCCTAGGAAAGCGCTTCCACCCGATGAGTTCATTAAATTAGTTGAGAATCTTAACCTTATTGGTAAAGTTAAAGACGTATTCTATATGGTTTTCGATAACGAGGGAAACTACGTTATAGGCGGGGGTAAAAGAATACTTAAAGAACAAGATTTTTACGAAGAAATTAACGGTATAGTTAAAGTAGCAGGTCACATGATGAACATTATGAATAAGAGTAAAACAATGGACGGACTATATATAGGCTCATTTGTCGTAAGAACAAGCATTGATGAGCTTATGAAGATTAATTTCTTAAAGGATAGAATAGCGTTTGTTTATGTGCCATTAGATATGCTAAATCAGTTAAGGCAGAAAGGATATACTATAATTGAGGTAAGGTACACCAGCATACTTGAAGCATTACCTACAGGGATAGAGTATTAAAACTTAGAATTAAACTTTCTCCATATACATTCTATGCGGAAAACAGAGCTAATTCAGTACTACTCACCAATTATGCTAGACATTTTAACCAACATAAGTTAGCTTAATGCGTAATAACCTTTTAAATACGTGAGTATTCTATATGGATACGGTAGTTAATCCAAAGAGCATCTTAATTGGTGTTAATATTGTTCGAAGAAGCCTTGAGAACGCTTATAGATTCTTCAAGAGGAGAGCTACTTGTGCTCCCTATTAAGGTGAAATCTCTAGAGGATATGGTGGTTGATTATCGAGGACAATATGAGCTTAGAAAGGATGTTGAAGCAGAACTACCTAGATGGTTAGCATATATTCTTGCTAGGAAAGGTAAGGTTGAGTTAGCTGAGGAAGAGAAAATAGATGTTGAAAAGCTAGCTAATTTAGAATACCTTGAAGCACTAACTATAACTAAGCCTTCACAATTACAAGAGGTACCACAAGATTTTTATTTAAAAGCTGAGTTAATGTTAAGGAACTTAGAGGAAAAAGTTAGAACGAAACCTACATCTGAAATTATAGAGGAGTACAGGAATTTAGAAACACATCTAAGAGGGTTTATGAGAAGTAGAATAAAGAAAATACTTATGCTTTCCCTGGTTACTGAGGAACCTAAGGAAGCATTGGCTAGAATGACACCTGAAGAAAAGGTTCTCTATTGGGCAATAAGAAATATAGTTAGAGTTTGGGTAAAAGAAACTATAGGTTTAGAATACTAGGTGTGCTTAGCGGTGGCTTTAGAAGACGTAGAAATACCTGTAGTTGAAGCTAAGGAGGCAGATTTAAAAATTCAGTTTAGAGAATTCTTTAAGACCTTCAAGGATAAGCAAGGTAGACTTAAATATTGGAATAAAATATTGGACCTAGCTATTAAAGGCGAAAAATCCCTCATAGTTGACTTCCCGGATCTTCTACTTACAAAACCTGATTTAGCGTTAAAAGTACTGGAAGAGCCAAGAATAGCCTTAGAGTACGCTTCAGAAGCTTTGAAAGATATTGTTAGAAGCGAAAACCCTGAGCTTGTGGAGAGAACCGAAAAATTCTATGTAAGATTTAGGAATCTTCCTAGAACAATACCTATACGTAAACTAGGAGCAGACCACATTGAGAAACTTGTTCAAATTGAAGGAATAATTACTAGGATGACTCCTGTTATTCAAAGACTATACAAAGCTGTTTTTAAATGTATGGAGTGTGGTAGTGAAACAGAAGTTATTCAGGAAGGAGAAACCATAGAATATCCGGAGTTTTGCAGTTTTTGTGAAGAAAAGAGAAGACCAAGAATAGAAGGAGGTCGTAAAGCTAGATCTCAGTTTAAATTACTCTTACATAAGTCGAAGTTTATTAATATGCAGAAGATTATGGTTCAAGAAAAACCTGAGGATGTCCCTCCAGGCCATATGCCTAGATCCGTTGAAGTTATCCTGCTAGAAGACCTTGTTGATAAAGCTAGGCCTGGAGACAGAGTTACAGTAGTTGGAGTATTAACCGTTAAAGGTGAAAGATCAGTTAAGAAAGGGACGAAGCTAACTTTCGAAATGAAAATTGAGGCAAACAACCTTGAAGTATCGCAGAAAGTTCTTGAAGAAATAGAAATCTCCAAGGAAGATGAAAGAAAAATCCTCGAACTAGCTAAAGATCCTAAAATTAGAGAGAAAATAATACAGTCGATTGCCCCTGCAATTCACGGCTACGACCACATTAAGAAGGCAATAGCTCTCCTACTATTCGGAGGTGTTCCTAAAGAACTACCTGACGGAACTAGGATAAGAGGAGACATACACATACTCCTTGTTGGAGACCCTGGTGTAGCTAAGAGCTTGGTGTATAGCGAACCAATACTTTACATAGATTCTGAAGGCCAAATACATTACGGACCTATAGGTGAACTTGTTGATAAATATATTCAGAAATATAAACATGCCGTTGATAGGTATGGGGAAACAGAGGTACTTAATTTACATAAAATAGGCCTAGAACTTTACACATTCTCTGTCAATCCTTTAACATTCAATGTTGAGATAAAGCCTATTAAAAGTCTTATTAGACATAGAGCTCCTGAAAAAGTCGTGATTATAAAGACAAAATACGGCAAGAGAGCAATTCTAACGAAAGATCATAGTCTCGTAGCATACAAGGATGGCTTACTAATACCTGTAAAACCTCTAGAGGCATTAAAGAAGAAGCTACTAGTACCCTTGCTTAAGAAGATTCCTACGTCTGAAATTCAATTAGTATCATCAATACGTACCGACTTAGGGGAAATAGTGTTAAATGAAGATGTAGGTTACTTCCTCGGTTACTTTCTTGGAGATGGAAGCGTAACCCTGACCTCTGCTGGTGAGAGAGTAGAAATATCGTCCAACAATATTGCTGTCCTTAATAGGTTGAAGAATATAGTGGAAAAGAACTTTAGAATTAGATGTAAAATATATAGATCCAAGCCTAACGGCTATAGACTTATCATTGATGAACCTAAGTTTGTATCTTGGATTAAAGAGAACGCATATTTAGATAGTCTAGAGCTACATAGGATCAAGAAGAAAGGCTATATGTCAAGACTAAAGAAGATACCTGAGTTTTCCTACAGAGCACCCTTAGACTACATTTTAGGATTACTCTCAGGGCTAATAGACTCCGATGGTTATGTAGGGGTTTCATACAAGAATACATGTAGGGAAGTTAAGATATCAACGATAAGTGTGAACTTAGCTTACGGAATAACAGTATTGCTTGCAAGATTAGGTATACCCTACACCATAAGAGTTAAAAAGACTAAGTATAAGGGCAAAGAGATAGAATACTATGAAATAAACATTGTTAAAATAGAGAATCTAGTAAAGACCTACAGTGTTAACAACGGCAGTAAAATATTGAAGCTTAGGAGAGTTAAAGAGAAAGCGTCTGACTATGTTGATAGAGTTCCAGTAGGTAAGAATCTGCTAATAGTGTTACAGAAAGCAGGTTTTAATAAAGGAGATTTAAGGCCTTTAAGCGCAGAATTTAGAGGTAAAATCTATAGAGGCTATGTTGGTAGAAGATATGGTCTAAAAATTCTCAGAACCATAAGCTTATTAGCAGGAAGCAGTAATGAACTGCTTCACCACCTAAAGAGTATCTTTGAAAATGAATTCTTAGCATGGGACACTATAGAGGAAGTAAGAGAAGTACCTTTAGTAGAAATAGAACCGGAGCATCATAGATACGTCTATGATGTTTCAGTTAAAGACAATGAAAACTTCGTAGGAGGCTTAGGTCTACTATTTCTACATAATAGCCAAATACTTCAGTATGTTGCGAGAATTGCTCCCAGAGGTCTCTACACTTCAGGTAAGGGAAGCAGCGCTGCTGGTCTATGTGTGTTACCAGATACATACGTAATACTTGAGGACGGCACAATAACTACAATAGGCGAACTAGTAGATAAAGTGGTTACTTCTAATGAATGCGTTGCTGAATACGAAGGTAAAATACTTAGCTTAAACACTAATTGTTTAAGCCTGTACTACGGTGAATTAGCGAAAGCATGGAAACTTAAAACATACTCTATAGTTAAACTGAAAACCAGTAGCGGTATAGAAATTGGACTTACACCTGAAAACCCAGTATTAGCCGTGAGGAATGGGAAAATAGCTTGGATAAAAGCTTCAGATCTTAAACCTGGAGACTACATTGCTAGAATAAAAGTATACTCCACACTTAAACGCGCGAATGAAGATGTAGATATATTGGATATTGTAGAACTTCCCGACAATGTGAAGGTAAAGCTGAAAGATAAAATAAGCAAATACGTTATCGAAGCATTAAGAAGTAAGTATGGCACATTAAGAAATGCTTCACGAAAACTCGGTGTAAACGAGGACTTTCTGTACACCTTTAGCAAACATGCTCACTATTACAGGAGGTTAAAGCCCATACTGAAGGATGTAGGCTTAAAGCTCAAAGCTGACCATGTGGAGTACATAGAGTACCGTAATGGGCACGCTCATAAACTTCCAAAATTCACTCCAGCTTTCGGATATATCATCGGCTACATGCTAGGCGATGGTACGGTATATATTGACGAAAGTAGAAACAAAGGGTATATTAGGATTTCAACTAAGAATTCCGAGGCAGCGAAATATTTAGTAAATGCTATGGAGAAACTATTCGGACATAAACCAACAGTTTCCGTGGACAAGAGAACTAGTGTCATAGATATAACCTTTAACTCCATCGTATTAGCGAAGTTAATGTACTTCTTAGGTTATAGAAAACCTAAGAACAAAGCCTACATACATCCGCTACTAACAAGTCTTGATAATAAATTTGTCTCGATGCTCATAGCAGGGTTAATGGACTCTGACGGTTCCTATGTTTTAAGAAAGAGTAGAGGTAGGGTTAGAGCACATATAGAATTTACTAGCACAAGTAGAGATCTTGTCTATAAACTTCACTTACTACTACTTAGAATGGGCATATTTAGCAGGATAAGAACAAGAAAGCCTATAATCACAGAATTAAGAGGGCACAGAATAAAAGGCAAGCATGTAAAATACGTTCTTACAATATCCGATCGAGACAGTATTAAAAGATATGCTGAATTAATCTCTTCTCCATTAAAGGGAAGTAGGGGTTTACTCGAAAAAATTATTAAGCATTCGAAAGAAAAACTTAAAGACAACATACCGTCAGTTCTAGTAAGCAACATGTTGAAGAAGCACTTTAAACGAAAGGAAATAACTAATGTTTTCAATAGTAAGAGCGTGTCAAAAACATGGTTAAGTAAGTTCTTAGATAAAATAACAGACAACAAGGACCAAGTATACCTTAGGAAACTTATTGAATCACCAATCTTCTGGGATAAAGTAGAAAACGTAGCGGTAGAGAATGGAGAGTATACCGTGTACGATCTAACAGTAAAAGAGCAACATAACTTCATAGCTAACTCGCTTGTAATTCACAATACAGCGGCTGTTATTAGAGATAAATCTACTGGAGAATACTTTTTAGAAGCAGGAGCCCTAGTCTTAGCCGATGGCGGTGTTTGTGCTATTGACGAGATAGACAAGATGAGGCCTGAAGACAGAGTAGCTATACATGAGGCAATGGAGCAGCAAACCATAAGCATTGCTAAGGCAGGTATTGTTGCTAGGTTAAATGCTAGGGCGGCAATTCTTGCTGCAGGTAATCCTAAATTTGGAAGATACATTGAAGATAGGCTTTTCACTGAAAACATAAACTTGCCTCCAACAATACTTTCAAGGTTTGACCTAATCTTTGTAATGAGAGATAAGCCTGAGCCACAAACTGACGAAGAATTAGTCTCACATATACTTACCGTACATAAGCAGTATGAGCGTGTTAAACCTCCTATATCTCCTTCAATGCTTAGAAAGTACATAGGTTATGCTAGGAAGTTCGTTAAGCCAAGATTAACAGAGGAAGCAGCAAAAATAATCTCAGAGTTCTTCGTTAACCTAAGAAGTAAAGCCAGTGAACATCCTAACGCACCTATACCTATAACGCCAAGACAGTTAGAAGCGATAATCAGGCTTGCAGAAGCACATGCTAGAATGGTTTTAAGAAACGAAGTAACAGCTGAAGATGCTAAAGCAGCAATAGACTTAATGGTTAAAAGCTTCAAGGATGTAGGCTTAGATATTGAAGCAGGGGTTATCGACATAGACGTTATCATGACAGGTAAGCCTCTCAGCCGAAGATCTAAAATGATGAAGGTCATGGAAATAATAGAGAAAATTGAAGAGTATCCAGGAGCCGAGGTTAGGAAATCCGATGTAGTGGAACAAGCAGTTAAGGCTGGGTTAAGTGCGGAGGAAGTTGAAGAAATAATTGAACAGTTAAGAAGAGATGGTATATTGTATGAGCCTAAGCCAGGAAGAACTATAGCCAGAACAGTATAAAGGTAAAAAAGAATTATTTTACTCCCATGCTCTTAAATACTTAATTATTTCATCGCTAACTTTTCCTGCGATAACGTCTTTTATTGATTCCTCTATTATGTCTATTGCTTTATCAAGTTCCTCCTTAGTTATCACTAGTGGCGGGGCTACTCTAAGCACATTACCGTATTTGCCGTACGTCATCATTAGAAGCCCTTTTTCCCAGCATCTCCATATTATTTTTAATGCTGTCTTCCTATCGGGTTCCTTGGTCTCCTTGTTTTTAACTATCTCTACACCCAAAAGCAGACCTAGGCCTCTAACATCGCCTATAATTTCGTACTTGTCTTTGAGCTCATTAAATCTCTTCTTAGCATAGTTTCCTAGTTTCTCAGCTCTTTCAGCAAGTTTTTCCCTTATGACGTATTCTATAGTTGCAATTGCTGCTCGTAAAGATAAAGCATGGGCACATGATGTTAGAAAGTATGTTTGCGGTAGTGCCGAGTCTAAGATTTCTTCTCTGCCGATAACTGCCGATACTGGCATACCTCCTCCAACAGCTTTAGCTACAATTATTAGATCAGGTTCTACATCGAAATGTTCTATTGCAAACATCTTCCCTGTTCTAGCCATTCCTGCCTGTATTTCGTCATCCGCAAAAACTATTCCGTATTCCTTAGTTAACTTACGTAAACCTTGCATAAAGTTCTTTGGAGGTACAAGCACTCCGGAATCTCCTTGAATAGGTTCAACAAGAAATATAGCGAAAGAGTCTCCTGCAACAGTTGTTCTGAAGAAGTCCTCTATTAATCCTAGGTAATACTCTCCACATTCTTCCTCGCTTAAATCAAATGGGCATCTATAGGTGTCGGGATACTGGAAGAAGTAAACGTTTGGTAGCGCATGCATTCTCTTTCTGAGCTTAGGATTGAATGAACCGGATGCTGAAAGTACAGCGTATGTTGTCCCATGATAGGAATATGTGAATGATGCTATATTAGGTCTTTCAGTGTAGAGTAGAGATGCTTTTATTGCTGTGTCACAAGCATCTGAGCCGCTAAGTCCGAATGCGACTTTCTTCTTGAAATTACCTGGTGTTATTTCTACAAGAAGCTTAGCGAACTTTACTGCTGGCTCATGATAAAAGTATAGGCAGTAATGTATGAAGTCTTCCAACCCCTCCTTAATAGCTTTAACAACATATTCATTTGTATGGCCTATGTTGTATGTTGCAGCACTAGAGAGAAAGTCTATATACTCATTACCGTCAGCATCCCATACCTTAGCCCCCTTAGCCCTCATTACAGCTACAGGGAAATACTTGAAGGCAACGCCTTTAGAGACATACTTCTCATATTCTTCAGCTATCTTTAGATTATTAGAAATCTTCTTTGATGTTAATTTAGAAATTTCCATGATACTCATTCTCAGAACACCCTAAGTTTCAAAAAGAAGAATTAGCCTTAAACATATATAAAGATTTAAATAAAATAAACCATTAATACGGAGCTACACTGCCGTGATGTGATTGGACATGGAAAAGGCTATTCTTGCTATTGGTGAAGTATTCAAATATCATGATACAGGAATAGGTCACCCAGAGTCCCCTAAAAGAATAGAGGTAATAGTAGATTTCTTGAAAGGGTTTAAACATAGCGGTCTTGAAGTTATTGGACCTGAGAAAGCTGATAGAGAAGTTGTTGAACTTGTTCATAGCCCTGAATACGTTGAATATATTAAGGTTTTTTCAGAGTCGGGAGGAGGGCATCCATTAGGAGACCTAGATACCGTAGTAAGTAAGAGAACGTATGAAGTAGCATTATATGCCGTAGGCACTACCTTAAAAATTCTTAGAAAGGTAATTTTTGGAGAATACAAAGTAGGTTTTGCTGCTGTAAGGCCGCCAGGACATCATGCTCATAGAGAACTAGCTAAAGGTTTCTGCATTTTCAACAACATAGCCATTGCAGCAAAATACTTGCTAGAAAACTATGGTTATAGGAAAATAGCAATACTGGATATAGATGCCCATCATGGCGATGGAACTCAGGAAATATTCTACACTACAGATAAGGTGCTTTACGTTTCACTTCACCAAGACCCTAAAACGCTTTATCCTGGAACGGGCTTCCCTGAAGAAGTTGGGGAGAAGGAAGGAGAGGGTTTCACAGTTAATATACCGTTACCACCAGCTACGGGAGATAAGGGTTATGCTTTAGCTCTTAACAGCATAGCCTTACCAATAATAGAGTTATACGAGCCGGAAGTATTGCTTGTATCAGCAGGTTTCGATACGCATCATGAAGACCCGTTAACTGACCTAAACTTAACCCTTAAGACGTACTGGCGCATAGGTAAGGCGTTATGTACACTTCTCAGGAAAGTAGAGGGCGTAGTAGCTGTTTTAGAAGGAGGATACGCATTAAACTACTTACCTAAGGCTATTTTAAATCTCATATTAGCATGTAGTTCCGAGAAACCGTTATTCGATGAGAAAATATTGCTCAGAGAAAACCTTGGTCATGTGAGAAAGTATATTGAGAGATGTTTGAAAATTCATAAAAAATATTGGGAATTATAATGACTTTTCAAGTTCACTTAGCCTATTAATGATTTCTGAAAGCTCTCTCTTCACCCTTTCAATTTTACTTCTCAGCTCTGAAACTTCCGCACTAATCTTCTTTGCTTCTTCCTCAACTTTCTCCTTTATCAAAGCCTCTAACTCAGCTAACGGCTTGTAAACTGTTATTTTAAGCGATTCCTTATCCCAAACAACCTTATTCTCTTCAAGACTATAAGCTATTTCAACCTCAGCAACATCTTCATCCGAGAGTTTAAGCTCTAACATTTTATCTTTCACCAGTGCGTCAAGTACATCTCCTGCTTCCCTAACAGCTTCGGGATTAACACCTTCTACAAGTAAGCTTCTCTTAATCTTATCAACAGCATATTTTAAGCGTATAACCCCTGAAGAAACTACGGGCATAATGTTCTCCCAAATATCATTTCTACTATCTAGCTCTTAAATACCTATTGCTTCTCCCATATCTTAACATGGCTAAGTTTATAGGTAACATTTAAGTATCCTATATACTTTCTATTTCAAAGCAGAGGATAGGTTGCATGGAGGCAAAATTAGCTGAAGAAATTAAAATCAAAGTAGGCGATAAAGAAATAGTAATTACTGAGGAAACCCTCAACATACTAAGGGAGTATGCTAGAACACAAATGACTCTTGAAGAACTTGCTGAAAAACTAGGTTTAGAGTCTTGGGAAGAAGCATATGAGTTTGTAAAGAAAATACCAGCATGGCTACTATGGACACCACCAACATTGCTGAAGATAAGAAAAAGACTAAAACATTAAAATAATTAAACGGGGCCGTCGTCTAGCCTGGAAGGATGCGGGCCTGGGGAGCGTTTCCCCGTAGACGGTCCCGGAACGCCCGTGGTCCGGGGTTCAAATCCCCGCGGCCCCACTACCCTTCCACATTACTTCGCTCTTAAATTAATTTAGCAGCTCGTAATAGTGCTAGAAAATACTTCGCTTCATATGTTCTCTTATATTTTCTAATAATTTCAAGAACGTTGTCTACGTCGTATCTAAGAATTTCTCTTAACACACTAGATATCATGTTCTTCCTTATGAAGAAGAAGCTTACAGCTGATGATAAATTTGCTGGTTTCCTCATATAGCTTGCAGATTCAAAATCTATTATGTATGGTTTATTTCTTTTATCTACAATTACGTGTTTATGCGGTCTACTTAGTTCTCCATGGTCTAGGGGGGCTAAGTCCAATCTAAAGCATTGTCCCAAAATATCTACTATGACGCTCCTTATAACATTTGGTTCATAAATCCCTTTAAACCATGTGTCCAATGTTTGACCTTCAATAAACCTGTACATTAAAATATTTTCGGTAAAGCCAAGTATTTGCGGGCCAACATTAACCGTGTTAGCTATTGCTAAGCATATTGCTTCGTTCTCCATATTTTTTCTTCTAGAATCTGTTCTCCTTACCTTGAGCGTTACTATGTCGCCATCGCATGTTTCCGCTTTTAAAACCACACTTGCATAACCTTTCCCTAGAACGTGAATATTTCCAAAGAGAACTTTTCCACCTTCAAGAAGAATATACTTTACACCTAACTCATTAAGTTCCTTTAATCTTTTATAATAGCATTCATCAGAGTATTCTGGGTAACACAGTATATTTTTAAGCTTCTCAGAATCTATCCTTACCCTAACCATTGTGGTTTTTTCCTCATAAACTTAGCTAAGAAGACTAAGAAATCTTTTAACTCGGCTTTCTCAATGAATTCTTTAATTTCTGGACCCACATATACTTCAAAACCATGCTCAAGTACGTACTTCCTCAAAGAAACACTTAAACACTGCGGTATTAGTTTCCCACGTAGAAGCTCTTTAGCTCCTACATATTTACGTTTCTTAAGAACAACCCATCTCGAACCTTCAATCCAAGGGCCCGCAATTGTTTCCTCAGAAGCTAAATACTTTTCAAGAAATTGCGATGCGTTAGGCTCTAAATAAACAGGAGGACCTATGGTCTTCACGACACTAGGTAAAATTGCTTCCTCAAGCTCTATAATGAAAATAGCTTTTTGTTTTTCATCGCTCCACACATCGTAGTCTATGATTGTGAAATTAAATTTACTAAGCATATGAACTATGTTTTCTATGTTTCTTTTAAGTAAACCCCAGATAACATCTGCAGGCTTCTTCGGTATGTGGAAAACAATGAATATTAAGCTTGTTTTTCTTTTGGAGACATTTTCCATTATATTTTCAACGCTTACCTTCTCTACGCGCGGGTAAAAGAAGTTGAGAGAGGGTTTTTTCAAATAGTACTTCGAGGCAGCGATGAATGTTGAAAGCGACTTCATAGAAACCGCTGCAGCAACATTTCTCTTCGGGTCAACAGGGTCTATTACTATTAACGGCTGGTCTTTGAACCTCTTCTTAGCGTCCTCAACTCTAGGATAGTGTTTTTCTATGTCAATAACAAATCCTGGTTTCCAACACTTAGCGACATTACTTAACGTATTTCTGAAAGTTTTATATTGTACTATCAGCAGTTCTGTTAAGTAGCCGGAAAACCCTGAAACTTTTATTTCAGCACCATAAACTCCTATGCCCTTCAAAAATCTTTTAAGTAGTCTTACTTGGTCTTTTTCTTCCTTGCTCAACTTAGACTTAATGTAGGATGTATGGAATGGTGTTCTATCTACTACGGTTTCAGCCTCCCATGCATGGTCGTGTTTTAATGCTGGTACAACGTCGACTTCCACGTTTTCAATATTAAGTCTGATATAGGGATGTTCAGCATAAGCTATTTCATGAGGCAAATCCTTTAATGCTTCAAATATTATTTTAAATCCCTCACTTTTAATCCACTGTTTCCCTAAACGTTTAGGGTAAAGAACAAATACGTCTAGATCCCATTCTCCGGAAAGCCATGTATCTTTAGCTACAGAGCCTTCTAGCTCAACATAAGCTTCTACACCATACTCCCTTATTTTATTTTCAAGCCTACTTTTGACATATGTAAATATTTTATTTATTTTAGCTACTTCATCTGGCTTAGGTTTAATTTTTTCTAGAACCTTCCTTTCTACTTCATTCTCATTCAAGTTTTACTTCCCTAAGAGTCTTATATATAGGGCCCTTGAATGTTAAAATGCTCTGCTTAAGCCTTATACTAGTAACCTTCATAACACCTATTTCTACGTCAGCTAACTGGTTAAGAACTTTAACTAATTTACTCTTATTTCTTCCGCTCTTAACCCTTGCAATTGTTATATGCGGTTCAAAACCTTTAGTATCGGGTCTTATACCTAACTTCCTAAGCCCTTTTTCTATTTGCTTATGAATGTTCCTAAGTTCTTCCGCACCTCTGGACACCCCTACCCATATAACTCTCGGATTAGTTATTGTAGGAAATGCTCCTAAACCTTTAATTTCTATTTCAAAGGGTTTAGTTTTAGCAGCCAACATAGCCTTGTATACTTCATCTATTAACGCTACAGGTATTTCCCCAAGAAACCTAAGTGTTAAATGTATGTTCTCCTTCTCAACGGGTTTCATATATACCCCTGTTGAAAGCACCATTTCCTTTATTCTTTCTATTCTATCAAGAATTAGCGGGTCTTCGATATCTACTGATATAAACGATCTTATGCGTTCGCTCATTATTTAGCACCTTAACGCTAATGCTTTTAAGTGCATTTTCAAAATAGTTAATGCGAGGTAAGTATAAAAATGCTTATAGTATGTATTGTTGGCATGCCAGCTTCAGGTAAGGGTGTTGTTGTTGAGGAAGCTAGGAAAATGGGATTCCCAGTAATCGTTATGGGTGATGTTGTTAGGGAAGAAACCGTTAAACGGGGACTACCGTTAACGCCTCGCAACTTAAATATGGTTGCTCAAGATCTAAGAAGTAAGGAAGGCGAAGATGCTGTGGCTAAAAGATGTGTTAAGAAAATAAGGAAACTGAAAACCAATGTGGTCATAGTAGATGGTGTTAGAAGTTTAAAGGAAATTGAATGTTATAGAAGGGAATTAGGGAAAACAGTAATTATCGCTGTTCATGCTTCCCCTAAAACAAGATTCGAAAGAATACTGAAGAGAAATAGGCCAGGAGACCCTAAAAACTGGAGCGAGTTCGTGGAAAGAGATATGGTTGAGTTAGGTTTCGGGCTAGGTAGCGTCATTGCATTAGCCGACTACATGATTGTAAATGAGGGAAGTATTGAAGAGCTAAAGAGAAATGCTCATGAAATATTTAGGAAAGTACTTGCTACTGAGGGGGTTTAGTTGGTCATAATTAGAGTTGAAGGAGAGATTAGGCCTACAGAAGATGAAGGCAAAGTAAGGCAAGCAATACTTAACGTCTTTACTCCTGAACATATAGAAGTTGAAGTACGAGGGAAGAATAAAGTTATTGTTGCAAAAGCTTACTCTCTAAAAAGTCTTATGAAACTACATAGACTATTGAGAACTGAAAGAATACTAGACGCAGCTAGATCAATTTTAAAGAAGAATGCTAGTGAAAGATCATTAGTGTTCCATTTAAATAAGCAAGCAGCATTTCAAGGTAGACTCTCCTTTACCGAAGCCTATGGTGAATCCCCTCTTGGACCGATAACGTTTATCATAGAAGACGTTGATGTTGAAAAACTCATAGACTGGTTAGCACCTAAAACAGCACATGGGAAACCTCTATGGGAAATAGAAATGCCTAAGGAGTGATTAGAAAATCCATATGCTCATAAAGTCTTCAGCAACATATGTGTTTTCGAAAACATCCTTTACACCTTTCAATAAGGGTTCTTCGGTATCGTAACGTGCACTTATATGGGTAAGGAAAAGAGATCTAACATTGGCTTTTCTAGCTATTACTGCAGCATCGAGGGATGTTGAATGTCCTTGTTCATGAGCCTCCCTGGACATTGTAGGGTCAAATGTTGAATCATGTATTAGAACTATAGCGTTTTTAGAGTACTCTACAGTTTTCTCTAAAGGTTTAGTGTCTCCAGTGTACGCTACCTTCACCTTATATTTTGGTGGAGTAACCACATCTGTCCATTTTATAACTCTCCCATTCTCTAAAACTACATCCTTACCTTCTTGAAGCATCTTCCATAAAGGCCCCTTAGGTACACCGAGTTTCTCAGCCTTTTCAACATCAAATTTCCCTAGGGTTTTTCTTTCTTCAAAAACATAACCGTAAGCTTCAAGTTGTCCATGTTCAACTTTAAACGCTCTAACAATGTAGTCTTCTCCTTCAAAAATAGTGCCTTCATGAACACGTTTCAATATTACTTTATATGGAGGATCCTGTCCCACACGGCCAATTACCGAAAGTATTAACTCGATAACATCTTTCGGACCATAAATCTCTAATGGGTCTTGTCTATTAAGCATTGCCATAGTATGTAATAGGCCGAAAACACCTAATACATGGTCGCCGTGGGAGTGTGTTATGAATATTTGCTTGGTTTTTAAAATGCTGAGTCCTGCTTTAACCATTTGTCTTTGAACACCTTCGCCAGCATCGAATAGTATGATTTTTCCCTTCCATTGAAGAGCTATAGCTGGAAGGCTGCGTTTAATTGTGGGTATAGCGGCGGATGTACCGAGGAATGTTATCTTAAGCTTCACTAAGCTACCTCCTCTTCAGTACTACGATTATTCTTGTAAGGCTTTTATGTACTCTCATACTATGCTTCTCAACAAGCTCAAAAGCTTTTGAGGGAATAACTTCGAAAGGATCAACAGTATGTGGTAGTGCGAAAACTAGGTACTTATTTTTCTTTATAATATCAGATGCTTCATTAAGGAAATCTCTAACTATATCCTTAACATTCCTACCTAGTGTTGTTGTTGAACGTCCATATGGGGGATCCGTTGATATAGCATCAGCTTTAATCCAAGGGATTTTAGTAGCATCAGCTTGAATTACACCTAAAACATTAAACTTATAGAAGTCAAAATTTTGCTTAGCTCCTCTAATAAGATCCCATCTTAGCTCCGAACATAGACATTTAAGACCAAGAAGATAAGCTTCAATAATGAATCCTCCAATACCGCAAAAAGGATCTAAAAATAAGTCCCCTTTCCTAGGCCTTGAAAGGTTTACAAAGAGTCTCGATATTTTAGGACTTAAAACTCCTGGATGAAAGAATGGTCTGCTTCTAGGTTTTCTTTGCAGAAACTGCTTAGTATCAAGCTCAGCAAGCTTAACTCCAAATACCGAGTAGTTTTCTGTAAGAAGCACTCTAATAATGAGTTCAGGATTTGAAAGATTAACTTTAGACGATGGTTCTTTAGATAATATAAGAGCGCCTATTTCTCTTTCTACAAAGCTACTTTTAACTTGCGAGAAATACTCTTTAATCCTTTTAGCTCTAACAGCAAAACATTTATTGGCTAAAAAACTCCAATCTACGTCCCTAGCAGAATTTCTTATTTGATCAAGACTTTCTGCTTCGTGAAAACCTAGAAGAATTCCTGCCTCTTTAACCATGGAAGCTCTTTTTATAATTTTCACAATTTTTTCAGGAGAATTTGCGGTTTCAATTAAAACTACTTGGTCCATATCCTTAATTACATGGTACTCTATCTTTTCAGCTTCTAATATGGCTCTCAACTCTGCTTTAGGTAGTGTTTCATGTTCTCCTGATAGGAGAAAGTAGTATCTTGAGTACATTACCTAAACCTTAAACTTTCAAAATATTTTTGAGAGCCTTGGCTATAGGCGGGGCTGCGGAAACTTTAGAGTACTCTGAGGGAACAGTGTCTGTAGCTACAATGTAATCTATTTTAGCTTTACGGAGTTTTTCTCTAGCATTACCTACTAATAGCGCATGGGTACATCCTACAATAACCTTCCTAGCACCTTGCTCTCTTACTGACTTAGCTGCTAAGGCTATTGTTCCTCCAGTGCTTATTATGTCGTCAACTATGATTACTTCTCTTTCTTTAACTGGTAACTCCTTGGGTTTAACATTTATTTCTCCTGTAACGGGGTCCCTTCTTTTTTCCAGATAATCGTATTCAATATCGCCTAGTACTTCAGCTACTTTCATAGCATGAGGTAGTGCGCCTTTATCTGGAGCGAGAACTACAGCTTTTCTTAGCTCAATATTCTCTCTTATATGTTTAGCTATTTCCTCCATAGCTGTTACGTTATATGCATTTCTTCCGAAATGTTCTAAGCTATACTCCTTATGTATGTCAACTGTTATGAAGTAGTCTGCTCCAGCACACTTTATCAGTTTAAGTAGAGTTTTTACACTAATAGGTTCTCCTTCAAGGAATCTTCTGTCTTGCCTAGAATATGCTAAGTAAGGAGCAACAACGATTATGTTCTTCGCTCCGAAGTCTTTAGCAGCATCTATTGCTAGTAAGAGCTCGAAAATATGTTTGTCTTGAGGACCGTAGAGAGACTGAACTATAATAACATCGTTATCCATGATTTTTTCGGTTTCCAGGAACCTAATGTATGATTCTCCATCAGGAAATATTTTATGCTCAAGCTTTACATAAGGGATATTAAGTATTTCAGCTAACTTAGAGTCTATATTGTTAGAGGCTGGACCACCAACTATTATTGCCATAGTCCTCTACCGTGTTGATTATTTCTAGGCCTACGTGTTTTAAATGTTCTGATTTCGTAACGATATGAACTTAAATACATCAAGTATGTAAAACCTAGAAGTAGAGAAGTACTCGTAGGTGTGTACAACAATATGTCTAAGGCTAAAACAGGTTTAAGAGAAGCTATGTTATGGAAGCCTCTAGAAAACAAGAAGGTCTTATGCTACCTATGCTATAGGAAATGTGTAATACCTGAAGGCATGGTTGGGGTATGTTATACTAGGAAGAACGTTGGCGGTAAACTGTATTCTATAGTTTACGGTAAGCTTACATCGATGAATATTGACCCTATAGAGAAGAAACCTCTCTTCCACTTTCACCCTGGATCAGAGGTAATGTCCATAAGTACTATTGGGTGCAATTTCAGATGTGTTTTCTGCTGTAATTGGGTTTTAAGCCAGGAAAAAGAGGTTATGGGCAGATCAACTACGCCTGAAGAAGTTGTTAAATACACTTTAAGCTATGGTGCAGACGGAATAAGCTATACGTATAATGAGCCAACAGTGTTTTTCGAATTCGCATATGACACTGCTAAAATAGCTAAAAAACATGGGCTCTTCAACACTTTCGTAACCAACGGATACATGACCGTAGAGGCTATAGATGAAATAGCACCATACCTTGACGCTGCAACAGTTGATTTTAAAGCTTCAGGCGATCCATGGTTCCATAGGAAGTTTATGGCTGTAGGGGATATTAGCCCCGTTTTCGACACATTATTGGAAATGAAGAGGAAAGGAATCTTCATTGAAATAACAGACCTTATTGTTCCAAAATACGGGGACAAAATGGAGTATGTTAGAAAATTAACTCGATGGATTGTTGAAAATCTAGGTCCTGAAACACCATTTCACCTAATAAGGTTCTTCCCCTCCTACATGCTGACAAATCTACCATCAACTCCTATAGAAACGTTAGAAAAAGCAGCTAAAATAGCTAAAGAAGAAGGCTTACAATACGTTTACATAGGTAATGCTCCAGGACATCCTTTAGAGTCAACGTATTGTCCGAGTTGTGGTAAGCTGGTTATTCAAAGATATGGTTTTGAAATTTTAAAATGGAATCTAACTGAGGATAACAGATGCGTTTACTGTAAAGCGAAAATCAATATTAAGGGTACGTTCAAGGTAAAACATAGGCATTGGTTATCTCTATTCTAAGAAGGGTTCGAGCAATGTATTTTATAACAGTTTTAGGAACAGCGGGTTCAGGAAAATCCGTTCTAACAGCAGCTTTCGCTGATTGGCTTGAAGATCAGCAGCTAAGCGTTTCCAGAGTAAACCTTGATCCAGCAGCTGAATGGCTACCTTACAATCCAGACTTCGATGTTAGAGATCTAGTGAATACTAGAGAGGTCATGGTTGAAAATAATTTAGGACCTAACGCCGCACTAATAGCTTCCGTCGATATGCTCATAAATTACATTGACGTTATACGTAAAGAAGTCTGGAGCGAGAAAACAAATTACGTTATAGTGGATACGCCTGGTCAGTTAGAACTATTTGCTTTCAGGAGTTCAGGACCACTGGTTTTATCGGCAATAATAGGTGAGCATAAGTCGGTATCTTTGTACCTAATAGATGCTTTCTTTGCTCTTCAACCAGCAGCTTTTGTTTCAGCACTTCTGCTTTCATCTTCAGTAATGCTTAGATTCAATAAGCCCCAAATAAACTTGCTTTCTAAAGCAGATCTACTAACGGAATCTGAGATTGAGAAAGTTCTGCAATGGTTCGAAGACCCTATAGAGTTAATGAACGCTATAGATAATGAACCTGTTAGCTTCACAATAAAAGATCTTGCTAAGAGACTAGCTGAAACAATAACTGAAACCCAACTAGTACTTAAACCAATACCTGTGTCGTCAAAGTTAAACATTGGCCTAGATAACTTGTATGCTGAAGTACAGAGAATTCTAGCCGGAGGCGAAGACTTTTTAACGGAAGAACCTTCTGGAAGACTTTAGATACCCTTAAACTAACTCTACCGATTATTAAATATACGTTCTATTCAATAAACCTTCAAATGAAGCATTAGAAAGGTTTGGAAATAGCGAAGAAAACAACTGTACAGACTACCTAACATATTCATTACTAAGTTTTCTTGCTAAACATAACCGTTAAGAACACCAGAGAACTTAAAAATGTCTATGAAAATAACTGAGTTAAAAACCGAAAGTTCATGTTAAGGGAATACTCGTCTAAGAAATGATAATGTAAGGAGTAGAGGTAATTAAGGAGTTAAGTTTAAACCTTATAATGGTTTACGGGGAATATAAAGGAGTACGAAGTAGTTAGCGCAAGAATAATTCTCGAATAACTGGTGTATGAAAGCATGGATCTGGAAGAAATAGAGAAGGAAATAAGAAAAATACTTGATGAAATAGAGGAAACCAAAGATACAATTAAGAAGCTAAAAGTGGAACGCGATGTAGTAAGGGAAAAGCTTAGAGAACTTATTGAAAAAAGAAGAGAACTTATAAGTGAGCATAAGCAGTTAATAGAGAAAATAAAAACGCTGAGAAATGAAAAAAGAAACCTTCTAGAGCAAGCAAAGAATATTAAAGCAAGAAGAGATGAAGCATATAAGAAGCTTAAGGCAGTAATAGTGGAACTAGCTAATATTCGAAAAGAACTTCAGAAATATTCTAAACTACTAAAAATACCCGTTGCCGAGTTAAGGAGGAGAATACAGCAGCTAGAATGGAAGCAGCAAACATCAATCTTAACATTAGATCAGGAGAAAGAGTTAATAGAGCAAATAGCTAAGCTCGAGGAAACACTAAGCCAAGCTATCAAGGCTAAGGAGTTAAAAAACACCGTAACTGAATTGAAAGCTAAGCTAATTAAAGAAAGAATAGAGATAAAGGCTATAAGAGAGGAACTGCAGGGGCTATATTCTAAGCTGAATAAGTTAAAATCCGAAATAGAAGACCTATCGCAAAAGGCCAACATTATCGGAGAGGAAATTAGCAAACTAGGAAACGAAATAGGCGAACTGAAAGAAATGCTAAATAGAATAAATAGAAAGCTATCTGAGGATATAGAGAAACTAAGTAAGCTAAGGGAGAAGTATAATGAATTAAACGAAATTAAGAGAAAATTGGAAATACAGAAAATTGTTGAAAAGAAGAAACGTGATATAGAAAAGAAAATAGGTAAAAGGAAAAGACTTGGCCTTAACGAACTAAGGATACTGCTAGGCGAAATCAGCGAAGATGAATAATATAGTTTAAGAACATTAAGGGCATGGATTTCGGCTGTAGGTAAGAGTAAAAAATTAGATAAGACTTTTAATACAAAAAGTTAAGCGGGAAGCAAACTAGAGTTTACGAAGGAATAAAAATTATGAGCTTTGATAGGAGAAAGAAGATTGTAGTACTTTGTGTCGACAGAGATGCAGATATTAGAGTATTGAATATAAAAACTCCAATAATAGGTTTTAATAATGTTCTGAAAGCTGCTACGGAATACGCTATAAAGAAACCTGAAGATGCAGATACCAACGCGCTTTTTGCAGCATTAAATACCGCTAAAAGGCTTAAAGAAGAAGGATTCAATGTAGAAGTAGCCATAATAGCCGGAGATCCCGTGGACGACTTAAAAGCAGGAATAAGAATTAAAGAGGAAACTAAAGAGGTCCTAGATAAAACAGGTGCTTCCTCGGCAATAATTGTGAGTGATGGTGCCGACGATGAACTTATAATACCTATAGTTAGTTCTCTTACACCAATAGAGTCTGTTAGGAGAGTTATTGTTGAGCAATCTCGTGGTGTAGAGGAAACTTACATCCTAATAGGTAGGTATTTAAGGAAAATAATTGAGGAACCAAGGTTTTCGAGAATATTTTTGGGAGTACCAGGAGTCATAATACTTGTTGCATCTATTTTTACTGCCATAGGTTTAATAGACAAGGTTATGTTAGCTGCTTTAGCTATAATTGGATTCACAATGATATATCGTGGTTTCTCGTTAGATAGGAAAATTGAGGAATGGTGGGAATCATCGCCAGTAATTTTCGTCTCAACAATATTAGCTATATTCTCATTGGTTTTAGGTGCATCATACACACTATTAACTGTGGATTTAAGTAAAGGAGTACTAGCCTGGAGTAAAGCAGTATATGTTATAACCCCCTTCATAATAACTTCCATTGTTCTTCTCCTTGGAGGTAAAGCTATAGTCAAGGTTATTAGAAGAGACATTAAGGTTTGGCATGAAACGGTAGGGTTCGTTTTCACAGTCTTACTATTCAAAATACTCAACATAACTGCGAAAATTCTTGAACAGGTAGCTTACACTAGCCCAGGTGAAATAATTAATCCCGTTTTATCATCAGGACTGTTCCTATGGCTTGGAGTAACCATTGGAGTTATTGGTCTTCTTACAGGCTTGTTTACAATAATTGAAAAGAGCGTAAGAGAGGATATTCTAAGGAAGAAAGCTTTAGCTAGACTTAGAATTAGAGCTAAGCTGAAAAGGTTAAAAGCGGTTATGAGGATTAAGGAGAAAACCTAAGCACCGAACCTTCTCTCTCTTCTCTGGTAGGATCTTATAGCTCTCCAAAAATCTATTTTCCTAAACGAAGGCCAATGGACATCGCAAAAGTAAAGTTCCGAGTAAGCTGATTGCCAAAGCAGAAAACCGCTCAATCTTTCCTCACCTGAGGTTCTTATTATTAGGTCGGGTTCTGGATTAGGTAAATCTCCAGTATACATGTACTTTGAAAGAATCTCTTCATCTATATCATCAGGTCTTACTTTACCTTCTAAGACATCTTTTACAAGCGACTTTACTGCATCAACTATTTCCTCTCTACCACCGTAACCAACCGCTATGTATAAGTGTCTCTCATTAAAATTCCCAGTTTTTCTCTCAAGTTGCTTCACCAAATCCCTAATGTATTTTGGAAGAAGCTCTTTCCTACCGATAACCTTAACCCTTACTTTCTTTTCAACTATTTCCTTAGAGTTCAATAGCATCTTAAGTCCTTCAGCTATTAACTGGAATATGTGCTCTACTTCATCTTTAGATCTTTTTCTTAGGTTATCTATGGATAGAGCATATACCGTTAATGTTTTAATTCCTAAGTCTAAACACCAATTAATAACCTCCTTCATTCTTTCATAGCCATATAAATGCCCTATTTTAGGGTCTAACCCTAGTTTCTTCGCCCATCTCCTATTTCCATCAGGAATGATACCTACGTGCTTAGGTATCGGTCCATTCCTTATTTGTAGCCATAGCCATTTCTCGTATATTTTATAAACAGGTTTCAACAAGGTGTTCATTATGCTAAAAAATCTAGGTGGTGGAAAGTTTTTTAACATTAAACCTCATACCCTCAATACTACCCAATATTCTACCTTGCAAGATATTCTAAAAGTAAAAGTTTATATTTCTCACTATCTGATAGAAATCCACCGTAATAGGAAAGCAGAGGACGTTAAACTATGAGCTACTACCAAGGAAACGACTTTAAAAAACCTTCAGGCGGCAAGAAGAGGCCATGGAGGAAAAAGAGAAAATATGAGTTAGGAGGCCCATTTACGGAAACTAAGCTTGCTGAAAAAGAAGTAAGAGTAGTGGAACGAGTATTTGGAGGAAACTATAAGGTAAAACTAAAATACGCACATTACGCTAATGTTGTCGACCCTGAAACAGGTAAAGCACAAAAAGTAAGAATACTTAGAGTCTTAGAAACCCCTGCTAACAGAGAGTATGCTAGAAGAAACATTATAGTGAAAGGAACTATAGTAGAAACGGAAATAGGTAAGGCAAGGATAACGTCAAGACCAGGCCAAGACGGCGTACTTAACGCAGTTCTAATAAAGGAGTAGGAATAGGGTTCGGTTTTTGTCTAGAAAGTACAAGGGAAAATACGTAGTAGTATGGTTATCAAATATCGATTCTACGAAGACCCGAAGTAGGGGTAGAAAAATATCATTAAAAGATGCTGTAAAATCCCCTAAGCTTAAAGAGCTTATTGAGGCTGCCAAAGAACTAGGAATATTTGTAGAAGTGGAGGAAAAGAAGTATCCTAAGAATTGGTGGCAAGAGAAAAACAGGATAATAGTTTTGAAGACGAAAAGAAAAATTGAATTATTGAAAGAGTTGGCATCTAAAATTAAAGAAATTAGAATAAGGAGAAGGCAGTAGAAATAGCAGAATTTCCACTCCAATTATAATATTCAATTAAATAATCATAGATAATACCGTTTGAATTATTTAATAATTTGTTTAAAGTTTTTGCGAGGTATTATTAGGGCAAAGGTTTTAATTTCGGTATTACCCAAGTAATACTGATACAGCTATCACAGCTACGGGTAGTGTTATTCATGAGATATTTAGGTACATCCGTACACATTGCGAAATCCGGTCATCTTATTGTGCGTATAAGAAGCAGGGAGGTGCCTCCTTTAGAATCTCAGGTTTTAACAAGCTATATGAAAGTAATAGGTAAAATAATAGACATTATAGGGCCCGTAAATGAACCGTATGCTGTAGTAAAACTCACTAAAACTCTTACTACAGAACGGTTACCTTCTCCCTTATATTATCAGCCAAAAAGACCTAGAAGAAAAGTTAGAAGAAGAAGGTGAGATTACGATATATACTTGTCCTTCTTGTGGATCAACGAACTTAGTATACTTTCCTGAACGAGGGGAAATAGTCTGTGCTGAGTGTGGTGTTGTAGTAGAAGATAAGATGATAGATAAGAGACCCGAATGGAGAGCTTTCACTCATGAACAGCTTTTGAAACGAAAAAGAACAGGGCCGCCAGGTACGTATTCTATACACGATAAGGGATTAACAACAACTATTGATTCAAGCAGTAGAGATTACCAAGGTAGGCGGCTTTCTTTAAGAGAGAAAATTAGAATAAAAAGGCTTATAATCTGTCAAAAACGTATGAGAGCTGCTAATGCTGAGGAAAAGAAGCTTATAGAAATTCTCTCAAGACTGAACCATTTAACTTCAACTCTTCAACTACCGGCAACGGTTAATGAAACAGCTGCAATAATTCTTAGAAAAGCGGTCAAAGCAAAGATGATTAGGGGGAGAATATACGATGATTACATTGCGGCAGCTATATATTTAGCCTGTAGAAAGTTAAGGATTTCACGTACATTAGATGAAATAGCGAAGAGCGTTAATGTCCCGAGAAAGAAGCTTGCACAACAATACCGTAAACTAATAACATTGCTAAGAAAAAGACCGCCACCTTCAAACCCAATAAGCTACATACCTAAACTCCTAAACATGCTAAACTTACCAGCATATGTTCAGACGAAAGCAGCCGAAATACTGTCTTTGGCTAGGGAGAAGGGAATAACTAGTGGTAAAGGACCCATGGGTCTAGCTGCAGCTGCAATATACATTGCAAGTGTGCTTATGGATGAAAAGAAAACTCAAAGAGAAGTAGCTGATGCAGCTGGAATAACAGAAGTAACTGTCAGAAATAGATACAAAGAGCTCATAGATGCCTTAGATTTTGAAGTGAGAATATAGTAAACTCTATAGTTTTTTCTTTTCTTTTCTCCTAGCAAAACTAAATACTTGTTTTTCCAAATATAATCTGGGAAAAGTACAGTATTGTCACTGAAGATGACGACAGGTTAAAGAGGTGGTATTGAAAGGAGGTTTAAACTTCAATGCCTACAACACCACTATCACCGTTGGAGCAAAAGGCCTATAATCTGATAAAGAGATCGGGAAGAAAGGGTATACTCCAAAGCGAGCTATGGCATAGGCTAGGAATAGATAGTAGAGAAGGTTCACGAATAGCCTTAAAACTATTAAAAAGGGGTCTTATTGAAAGAGAACCTGTAACACATAATGGGAAAAGAACCTACAGACTTTACATTAAGAGAGTAAGAGAAGCTGCAGAAAAAATTAAGCTGGATGGAATAATAGAAATACCGTGTTTTACATGTCCTCTATATAGTAAGTGCTCTAGTGGTAGTTACATTAACCCATCAACGTGTAGTAAGCTTACAGAGTGGATTATTCAGGGTATTTTATCGCGGAAAAAGCGCTAGGAGGAAAGCCTTCTAAAACACTCATAAACTACCTCTAAAGGAGCATCTGTCTTAAATCCTTTAGGATCACAGTGCACCCTTACCGCTTTATACCCATTTGAAACTAAGCATTCAATAAGCGAATTCAGTGGCGGAGTAGGTTTCTTTAAAATCTTACCCAGCATGTCAACATTATAATATAATGGAGGCATGTTTAACTCTGCATTCAACATTTGAAGAAGCTTAGTTAGTTCCTTATACCTCAAATATTCTCTCTCCATTACAACCTTACTTACTTTGCTTAGAAACTCCTTCTCGCAAATATTTCCACACCATATAGGTCCTGCGATAACATAATGTTTATCGTGAGGTATGTTAAATAGTTCAGATAAATCCTTGACAATAAAGTATTCTCCACTACGCTTGTTAAAGACAACATAGCCTAGTTTTTTCAAAGATTCATCCGCTTTCCTAGCTCCCTTCATTAAAACAATATATGCTCTAACATAGTACTTATCGTAATAGCTTAGTTTAACATCAACTCCTAGTTCTTGTGATGCTGCTCTTAGAACTATAGATGCTAGCATTATCCTTATCGCTAATTCTTTAGAGAAATAAGCCTTGACTGGTTTTGAAAAATACTTTCTGATGCAGGCATTTGCATGTTTACCTTCAAGAACCGCAGTATCTGTAGCCGTTATTCCTAACATGCCTCCTATTTTCACTGAAGCTAATGCTGAGTCTATGAACTCTATAGGTGAGCCGAAAGGATCAATGTCTATGTAGTCGAAAATTTCGCCAGCAAATTTATGATATCTAAGCATTAAGTTAGCATCTAAATTCTCAGCCTCGACCCTGTTCTTTACGTTGTTTAGCTCTATATTCTTAACCATGAACTCGTATGCTATGGGGTTTTTGTCGTTAATATAGACCTTGCTTATATTGTTTATTTCTACCGCGAAACGTATTCCTCTAACACCTGTACCGGCCAAAATATCTGCTATAAGAACTGGTTTTCTACTTTTAGAGAAAGCCTCAACAACAGCTACAGATAAATCCCTATTAAGCTTCATTTGCGGATTATAGAACACCGGAGCCCATGTAGGCTCGTAAACGCCGTTTTCTCTTAGATACTTTGAAAAATCAGGTACTATTAGCTTAACCAAGCCTTCCTGAATTACTTGTATGGGTATTTTTTCCATAGCCTAATATCCCGTATTTTTCTTCCGTATTTGATAATATCTTGTCCGCTATTATTTTAGGCAGTTTATCCCTATTTGCAAATGTTACTTCAAATTTAATATAGTTTCTAAGTATGCTAATGATTTCATAGTCTCTTAGCCTATAATGAACTACGGCTATAACATGCTTATTGGATTTTAATGCATTCACTATTTCTTTACGTAACTCATTAACTTTAAGCTCCATAGGTCCTACTTCATCTATAACTATTACATCAGCGTAATTTATAGCGTCTCTCAACGCTTTTACACCAATAGAAATAGCGTCGTCGACTATTACCGTATACTTGCCTATTCTAGGGCCAGGTATTCTTATATTCTTTTTAGCTAACCATCCTTCTTTATTGCTCAATAAATCTACTATTTTAAATCCTACTCTGTAACCATATGTGCCTCGTACTTCGGGGCAGAATATTCCTCCTATTTTTAAGCCATGTTTTTTCAGAATATCTATTGCTCTAAATACAACAGTTGATTTCCCTATTCCAGGTCTTCCTGTTACATAGATTTTCAAAATGCATCACTGTTAGCTGTAGAAGTCTGATAGGTATTTCATTATGTTCTTTAAATCGTCTATAATTAATGACCTTATATCCAGCGTTTTCGAAACTACTTCAGCGGCTTCTATTTTTGCTTCAAGGGCTCTTTGCGAGATATTTAGCTCTTTAAGTGTTATTGCAAACTTACCTTTATCATTTCTTCTAGCAGCTATGTCTATTGGCGTTCTCTCAGTAACAGCTGTAAGAAAGCCTAGTTTTTTAAGTTTCAAAACTATCTCTCTAAATTTTGCTTTAAGTCTTTGAGTTTCCAGTGTTTTCTCTTTTTCCGCGCCTATCATTCTTATATTTATAGGGATAAGTATGTCTTCACCGAAAATCTCTATTAACCTTAGTGCTGTTGTAAAGCTTAAGCCCATACTTCTTCTCTCATACTCATAAACAGCTTTTCTTGAAACACCAAGTAACTGAGCTAGATCGCCTAATGACATCTCTCTTTCTTCTCTTTTCTTTCTAAGTTTTTCACCGTCTACTTTAACGTAATATCCTCCTCTACCGGCATAAACGTATACTTCGCCACTATCTATGAATTCTCTTAACGTTTCGGGAGTCATTGCAGGTACGTTGTACCGTTCATAAATTACGTAATCTTTTAGCTCTTTCTTTCTCGTTTTCTTGCTAACAATTATCCCTGCTGCGTCAAATATTTTGGATAATGCTGCTAACTCAGAAAGCTCTTTGGAACCTACGCTGTCTATTTCGAAGGAAACTTTCATAACAAATTTTTCATTACTTCTTCTAGCCACTATGTCTAATGATCTTCTTTCATAGGTAGGGTATTCTACGCAACCTACTTTAAATCCTCTACTTCTCAGAGTATCTACGACTTCTTCAACCAGTTCCTGGTTTTTTGCTATTTGCATAGTACTGCCCTTTCTACGTAGAGCAGTTTCCAAATCTGTAATGATTTATTACAAGGTTTAAAATTTTATGTGAGAAAAACGTGTTTAGCTTTTAGGTTTAAATACTGCAAGCACCATTGCATGATCCTTATCATAAGGCTCTAAATGAACAACGTCTAGTATCTTAAACCCTCTGTTCTTTAGTGTATCTATTTCTCTCTTGTAAACTTCTGAGGGCTCCGCTGTAACGTCTATGCTTCTAGCTTTAATCGCTAATAGTAGGTATCCTCCTTCTTTAAGGAAATAATCTGCGTTATCTGCGACTAGTTTTGCTTGTTCTGGCTGTGCAACATCAGAATATATTACATCAACTTCTTCAACAATGTTCCTGTACGTATGCGGTAGTCTTGCGTCTGCTAATATTGGGTACAGGTTTCTTCTTATTTCAGCTAATGTTACGAATTCTCTCATGACTCTGTAGGCGAATTCTACACCGTAGAGTTTACCTTCTAAACCTATAATGTCTGAGACATGGCTTGCCGTGGTTCCGGTTGCTACGCCAAGGTATAGTACTTTAGTTCCTTTCTTCAAAGGAACATCGGATATGCCTTTTAGTATTGCTGCTCCAAGTTTACTACGATAGGGGTTCCATTCCCTATATTCAACGCCTTCTATTTTGAATAGTCGTTCGCCGTAAACTCTTCTTCCAGGTGTTAAGTTTCTCGTAGCTATTTTTAATGAGCCATCTTCGAGTTCAACTATGTATACTCCTTCGAATTTCTCATGAGGTTTTACGCTTACAGGCTGGCTCACAAGTTTTCACCTAAAGTTCTTCTTACATGTTTACCTTATTTTCTCCTTCTTCTAGGTTTTTCTCTTCTACGTCTAGGTCTAAATTCTTCTCTTCTCCTAGGCGGTTTTGGGTATAATTTCTTAATTTCATCTATTCTCTTCTTCAAAGCTTCTTTAAGCTGATCTCCTATGTACTGCCCTGTAAATGCATCTACTCGTGCAGCTATAGCTAGCTTACCTGCTAATGCTCTAGCTATCTTACCTCTTTGCCATCTTGGAGATCTATGTATTTCTGGGAACTGGAATATTACTCCATGTTTCGGCGGCTTACCTCCAGTCCTTAACGCTCTAAATAATGCTTTCTCGGCACCTAGTACCTGTATTGTGCTTGCAGGCAGTCTTGCCAGTTCATCTAAGCCTCCAGCTAAAGATATTAGTCTAGCTCCAAGTAGTGGGCCTACTAGTGCTGTTATGTTTGGCGCTACTTCCCTCATAACCTCTCCTATGTACTGAGCTATGTCTGCTCTTAAGCGGTAGAGCTTCAATATTATTCCAGCTAAGGTTTGCATAGTTTTAATGTCAAAGTCTGTTATGTCTGCACCCATGCTCTTCTTAGCTGCTTCCTCTATTCTCCTAGCCTTACCTTCACTAAAACCTAGTTTTATGAGGTTTTCTTTAGTGAAGTTTTCTCTAAGACCTAGTTCATAAACTAGCCTAGCATAATCTTCGTGTTCTCTAATAAGGTCATCGAGTTCTGGGAAGTGTAAAGAGTACCATTCTCTAAGTCTTGCTACAAATAAGTTAACAGTTCTGTCAATATCGTCTATTGCTCTAACTCCTTGTGCCGCTAGTAAGTCTCTTTTCTCAACAGCTTTCCTAACTTTTCTCCTCGTTAAAACAACGGATACTTCATGTATTTTGGAGTAGTATTCCTCAGGTGAAGAGGCGAAACCATATTTTACTGCGTAGTCTACAACGTTTTCTCTAAAAGCCCTAGCTATGGTGTTTCCTGGCTCTATTTCGACGTCTAATCCTTTAGAAGCTACTATTTTGGCTAATCTTTCATCTTCAACAATAACCTTTTCAATACCTTCAGTTTTTGATAGTTTATCTAGAACTTTTTCATGGAGTCTTGAAGCTTCGCCTCTCTCAATTCTAAACGTATGATCAACTATTTCATCTAAGTCTCCTTTCGCAACCTCATAGGCAACTACGTTGCCTTTCTCGTCAAATGCAAATACTCCTATAGTATGGTCTACAAGGTATACTTTAATCTCAACCACCTCCCTGTCATCACATATTCAGACTTTTATATTGAACTACCACATATAACTATTTAAGATTACACTAATTAAAGTGTTAGCTTTGAAGCAAGGATAAACTTAATAAGGGTTAGTAGGGAAACACGTTAGCAGAATAGGTGAGAGTAAAATGCCATCTCACGGTTCAGTAACTAAAGCAGGTAAAGTTAGAAGCCAAACACCTAAGATACCAGCTAAGCCTAGGAAGAATTTGGCTCCAAGACTTAGGAATAGGAAAGAGTATATTAGAAGACTTGCTCAACAGCAAATGGCGTTGCAGAGAAGTTTCCGTAGGTAGTTTTACATATCTTTATTTAGTTGTAATTGTGATTTAGTTTTCTGAAATTTAGAAGATATAAGATATTAAAATATCCTCCTAGAATTTTTACCTAGGTGACTCTTAGTTTTGATAGAGGATCCTCTCTATGGATATAGAGGTAAAGTTAGGAAATTTCTTGAAGAACATGGTGTAAAGATAGGTGATAGAGTTAGAATCGAACGCAAAGATTTTAGTGTTGAAGGAATACTCATGCCTCGTGCTGCTCTCTCTGAGAAACAATTTATAGTTATAAAGCTAGATAATGGGTACAATATAGGTGTACGTTTTACTAGCGATACTAAACTAATTAAAGTAGCTGAGGGTGAAGAACTTAAAAAATACACTCCCTCAATTAAGGTTAAATATAATCCGAAGCTACCAAAGGTCTCTATAATAAGTACAGGGGGAACAATAGCAAGTAGGGTAGATTATAGAACGGGGGCAGTATATCCTGCCTTAAAAACTGAGGACATACTGGAATTTGCACCTGAAATAATGAGTATTGCGAATATTGAAGCTGAGGTACTATTCTCCATATTCAGTGAAAATATGACACCAGAATTATGGTCTAGAATAGCTGAGGAAGTTGCTAAGAAAATTTGGGAGGGATTTGATGGGGTAGTAGTACCTCATGGAACAGATACTATGTCATACACTGCAGCTGCACTTGCTTTTGCTCTTAGAAACCTACCTGTTCCTGTGGTTCTAGTTGGTTCTCAAAGGTCATCAGATAGACCATCATCTGATGCCGCTATGAACCTTTACTCAGCGGTTTTGGTTGCTGGTAAAGCTCCGTTCGCGGAAGTTGCTGTTGTTATGCATGGTGAAACAGCTGACACCTACTGTCTTGTCCATAGGGGGACTAAGGTTAGGAAAATGCATACAAGCCGTAGGGATGCGTTTAGATCCATAAACGATAAACCCCTAGCTAAAGTGGTAGGAGACAGGCTAGTTATAATCAACAATAATTTCACTCCCCGAGATAAAAGCAGAGAACTAGCTTTAGAAAATAAGTTTGATGGTAAAGTAGCTTTAGTTAAAACATACCCTGGCATGTCAGGCGACATAATAGATTTCCTAGTTGACAAAGGGTATCATGGAATAGTTCTTGAAGGTACAGGCTTAGGTCATGCCCCAGTCTATATTTTCGAATCCTTGAAAAGAGCTATTGAAGAAGAAATACCTGTAGTTATGACTTCTCAGTGCTTATGGGGACGTATTAACATGAACGTTTACAGTACTGGTAGAGACCTCTTAGCCATGGGCGTTATTCCTGGAGAAGACATGTTGCCCGAAGTTGCGCTGGTTAAGCTCATGTGGGTTCTAGCTAAAACAAGAAACATGGACGAAGTCAGAAAACTTATGCTTACAAATATTGCTGGCGAAATAAACCCAAGAACAGTTTTCTCAGCTTATTTGAGTTAGGGGGATGCTTCTATGGAGGAAAAAATAGATTTCAGAAAACTAGGCTTAAAGGTTGGTCTTGAACTTCATCAGCAACTAGACACTAAACATAAGTTATTCTGTAAATGCCCTACAAAGCTTGTTGAAGAAAAAGGAGAATTTAACTTCATACGTAGGCTTAGGCCCACGAGAAGCGAACTTGGAGAAGTAGATATAGCTGCACTCTTCGAGTGGAAGAGAGGAAGATACTACTTATATGAATCATACGATAACTATACTTGCCTTGTAGAAGGCGATGAAGAACCTCCGCATGAGCTAAATAGGGAAGCTTTAGAGATAGCTTTAACTGTTGCTTTACTTTTGAACTCTAAACCCGTTGATGAAGTTCATGTTATGAGAAAAATAGTTATTGATGGATCAAACACAACGGGTTTTCAGAGAACAGCTGTTGTTGCTTTAGGAGGGTACCTTGAAGATGAAGAGGGAATTATTAGAATTCAAACCATATGTCTGGAAGAAGATGCTGCACGTAAGATAGCTGAAAAAGGAGCTGAAGTAACCTATAGGCTTGATAGGTTAGGAATACCTCTTATAGAAATAGCTACAGGACCTGACATACATACGCCAGAGCAGGCTGAAAGAGTAGCTTACAAAATAGGACAACTTCTAAGAATAACTGGCAGGGTTAAGAGAGGTTTAGGAACCATAAGGCAAGATCTAAATATTTCGATAGAAGGTGGAGAGAAAATAGAGGTTAAAGGTGTTCAAAAGCTTGAGCTTATAAGTAAGGTCGTAGCTTATGAGGCGCTGAGACAATATAAATTGCTTAAAATTAGAGATGAACTTAAGAAGAGGAGGTTGAAGGAAGAGGACATAGTTTTCAAACCAATAGATGTAACTGAGGTTTTCAGAGGGACAAAAAGTAAGATTTTGAAAAGAGCTTTGAAAGAAGGAAAGAAAATAATAGCTCAAGTACTTCCAGGGTTTAAAGGCATACTTGGTATAGAACTTCAACCTAAGAGGCGTTTTGGAACAGAACTAGCTGAGTATGCCAAGTTCTGGGGTGGTGTTTCGGGGATCATACATACCGATGAACTACCAGGCTACGGTATCACAATGGATGAAGTTAGTAAACTATATGAATACTGCAAAGCGAATTCAAAGAAAGATGCTATAGTTATTGTTGCTGATAGGGAGGAAAATGCGAGGGAGGCATTGAAGGCTGTTGTTGAAAGAGCAAAATACGCGTTGAAGGGCATACCTAAGGAGACAAGAGCAGCAAACCCTGATGGAACAACAAGATATATGAGACCTCAGCCTGGAGCAGCTAGAATGTATCCTGAGACCGATGTTCCACCTATAGAAATAACTGAAGAACTGCTTAGGAAGATTAAGGAAAAACTTCCTGAGAGACCCGAGCAAAAATATGAGAAGTTCATCAAGGAATATGGTTTAAGTAAAGACTTAGCTAAGCTAATGATAAAATCTTACTGGTTAGACTTGTTTGAAAAACTTGCCGAGAAATTTAAAGGAAAAATATCCCCAATTCTAATAGCTACGACATTCGAAAATACATTGAAAGCTTTAAAAGGTGAAGGAGTACCTGTAGAAAACATTAGAGACGAAGTATTTGAGGAACTTTTCGAAAAATATGCTGAAAAAACCATAGCTAAAGAAGCAATACCTAAAATACTATCGTGGATAGCCTATCACCCTGAAGAAAAAGTTGAAAAAGCAATTGAGGCTTTAGGTTTAAAGAGGCTAAAATTAGAGGAAGTTGATAGAATCATAGAGAAAATTGTTGAGAATAAAAAGGAGCTAGTAATGGCGAGAGGAGAGAGAGCCTTCGGAGCAATTATGGGTTTAGCTATGAAGGAATTAAGAGGGAAAGTTGACGGGAAAACCGTAGCGGAAATAGTTAAGAGAAAAATAAAGGAACTACTTAGAAACATGTAAAACCTTAATATACGAGTACTCAGTACAATTACGTGGATGATGAATACTCCCGACTCAGAAGCTTAAGTGAAGAAAAGGCATTTGTCTGACATTTTTCGTTAAATAATCGCCACCTAAATATAGTGCTATAAGACGTTATCTGAGATATGTAGTTAAAACATGGCACGTAGGTTATTAGGATGGTGTCTTTACCAAGCATACCTATATTGTTGAGAGATATCATGATAACTCCTGTAATAACACTTAGTGAAAATGCTAGTGTACTTAACGCTGTAAAACTCATGGCTGAAAACGATATTGGCTGCATAGTAGTTACCAATAGCAATGGTCAGGTATGTGGAGTACTTTCTGAAAGAGATGTAATAAGGGTATTAGGAGCTAAGGGTTTTATAGAGAATCTAAAGGTTAAAGACATAATGTCTAGGAACGTTTATTGTATGAGAGAAGAAAATACTATAGTTGAAGCTTTACGTGTAATGTTAGAAAGGAAAATAAGACACTTGCCTGTGGTTGATAATAGAAGCACATTGAAAGGTATTGTATCGTTAAGAGACGTGGCTAGTAAAGTATTTACTAATTTAATGACCATACTGTCCTATGTTGTTTCTAGGAAAACTTAAAAATAATGTTAGGAAAGCAGCGTTTTTATTCAAGTTTAAACAGTTTTATAGCTTGCGTAGGGCACATAGCCTCTGCTTGTGTTAAGGAGTTTTCAAGATCCTCTGTTGCTTCTACAAGTCCTGTATACTCTTTTCCTTCTTCCCTATATTTCTCCACGATCCTTGCTTTCCCTTCATCGTCGAATTCGAAGACTTCAGGACATATGGATATACAAATACCGTCTCCAATGCAAGCCTCCTTGTCTATAGTTACCCTGTATTTAACCATATTTTTCGCCTCAAAGCATAATTAAATGCACTATAGTAAAATGTTATCTGAAATTGATAAATATATTCCTCAACAGATTTAAAAGAGAAAAATTTAATTTCCATAGTGAGGACGATTACATACTCATTGATAATTTTTTAGCCAGTAAATTTAGGAGTTAAGGGAATGATATGCGTAGATTTCAAAAAGTAGTAATTGAAGTAGTAGCAATAGCTATAGTTCTTATTTTCATACTTTACATAAGAAAGTTTGAGATAGAATTTGCTACCGAGGAATATAAGCACTTATATGACATTTTGATGGCGGGTGTATTGATAGTTTTAGCAGGTTACGTTTCTCTAAGAACAGGGCTTTCAACATCTATACTAGAGCTGCTTTTTGGAGGTCTTGGGAGACTCCTAGGAATTACGCCTACTGGAACACTTGCTTTTCTAGCAGAAATAGGTGCAATAATGCTCATGTTTATTGCAGGCACCGAGATAGACATTAACATCTTAAAGAAAAAGTTTAAGGAAAGCGTGTTGCTAGGATCGCTAATATTTTTAGTGCCTTTCGTAACATTAACCATAACTCATGTTGTTTGGAAAGGAGCATTAACTCATGCCTCTATATTGCTAGGTATTGCTTTAGGTGCAACTAGTGTAGCTGTAGTTTACACAATACTTTATGATATCTTAATACTTTACAGTCCTCTAGGTCAGATACTTTTCAGCGGTGCAATGATATGTGATGTAATTAGTGTTTTAGCTTTGAGTATAGCGTTAGAGAAGTTTAGTATGTTAAGTCTCTTCTATCCTCTTGTATTGTTAGCCCTATTTTTACTTGTTCCTAAGGCAAGTAGAATTATAATTACCCTGAAATCATCGTGGGAGTTCGAATTAAAGATAACACTATTACTTGTGGTTATGTTAGCTGTAGTTTCCTCGGCACTTGGTGTTCACGCTGCTTTAACAGCATTCCTTTTAGGCGTACTTATAGCTGAATCAGCAAGGGAACATAAGATTCTTCACGAGAAAATTAAAGGCTTAGGTTTCGGATTTTTTATACCTATATTCTTCTTCTACTCAGGTTTACTCATCGACTTTACCGCACTTACAACTTTCTTCCCATTCTTCATACTTCTCCTCGTACTTAGCTTTGGAGGAACTTATTTAGGAGCACTTGTTGCTATGAGACTTTGTTGCCCCTTAAAATTCAAATTCAAGAGGATCTTAGTAGTTTTCAATGCAAAAACAAGTATCACAATAATAGTGGCTTATGAAGGATTAAGAGCTGGCCTTATAGATCCTGTTCTTTATTCGCTTATAACTCTAGTAGCATTAACAAGTGCTATTCTTGTCACATTAATTTTGAGAGTAACACCAACAGTTTCAATAGAGGATTTAGCTCTCTAATAAGGATTTAATTTTCTCTACACCTTCACCTACTTTAAGCTCATATCTTTCCCCAGTCCTTCTATCATAAATAGTCATGGTTCCATTGTTAAGCTCTTTATCGCCTATAAACACTATTATTGGGATTTTCTTTTTCATAGCATATCTTCTTTGAGGTTGCTCTTTTCTCCTCATAACATCTAATTGAACGGGAACACCATTGCTTCTAAGTATTGTTGCTATGTGTAGAGCGTACTTATATATTTCTCGAGAATACCTCATTGTTAATATGTAAACTTTGGTGTATGTGTATTCCTCTAGCTTAAATATTCCCAATTCTAGACCTGCGTCTATAACTCGCTCTATACCTATTGAGCCTCCTGTCGCTGGTAACGCTTTTCCAGTATAGATTTCAATAAGGTTATCATATCTTCCACCACCAGCTATGCTCCCGATCTTAGGTTTCTCAATAGTGATTTCAAAGATAGGGCCTGTGTAGTAGTCCAAGCCTCTTACGAGTGATAGCTCAAGACTTAGATTGATATCTGGATTTATGAAGTCTAGCATTTGTTTTAAATGATCCACAGCCTCTATTACCTTCTTATTAGCACCGTAGAAGTGTTCTACTTCGTCAATAACTTTCCTAGGTTCTCCTCTAACAGATATAATCTCAATTATTCTATCTATAAGGCTTGTACTGTAACCCTTACGTAGAAGCTCTCCTCTTATACCGTTTAACCCTATTTTATCAAGTTTGTCTATGACCCTGTATACATCTAGGACGTTTTGAATGCTTAATGATTCCTCAAAAATTCCAGCTAAAAGCCTTCTATCGTTTATTTTCACTATGAAATCTTTAAAACCTATGTTCTTCAGCGCATCTGAGACCACGTTAATTATTTCGGCATCGGCTTCAGGGTAGGGGGAACCAACAATATCTATGTCGCATTGCCAGAATTCTCTATATCTCCCTCTCTGCGGGTTCTCATGTCTCCAAACTCTTGAAATGTGGTACCTTCTAAAAGGTAATGGAACTACATGGTGTGAGAGAAATCTAGCTAAAGGAACTGTTAGGTCGTATCTTAGAGCATACCATTTATTACTCCAAGGATCTTTGAACCTATAAAGGAGTTTATTTTCCGCTTCTTCACCGTATTTTCCTTTAAGTGTTTCCCAGTATTCTAGAACAGGAGTTTCTATAGGGTCGTAACCGTACTTTTTAAAAGTATCCTCAATTATGCTAAGGATTTTCTTCCTTAAAATCATTACTTCCGGAGGAAAGTCCCTAAACCCCTTAGGCAAACTATATCTAGGCATTAACCTATCCTCGAATATAACTTAACCTAACTTATAGTTTCTATACTTTAAAATTTAAGTAGTTAGTTGGGAATTAAGCTAGAACCCTATAAAGTCTTCTGCTCTAGGTGGTTCCGGTTTAAGTCCTTTTCTTTCCCTAATTTTCCTTATTATTTCTGGTAATAGTGAATCTGGTACTGGAGCCCATCTGCTAAATTCTGTTCCCCAGAAAACTTTTCCTGCAGTAGCGCTTCTTAGAACGGAGGCTAAGTCCATCGACTCTGCTACAGGTATTTCAGCGAAAATTCTAACTATTGGTCCTTGCTGCATTACCGTTATTATTCTCCCCCTTCTTTGCGTAATTACTCTAGCTACATTACCCATGTACTCCATTGGTGTTTTAATATCTAATTTCTGTATTGGCTCTAGAAGTGTAGGCTTTGATGTTAGCATTCCCGCGAATATTGCGTTTCTAACTGCTGGGTATATTTGTGCTGGTCCTCTATGTGCTGGGTCTTCATGTATTATTGCATCGTGAAGTATTACTTTAACTCCTCTTACAGGTTCGTGGGCCAGAGGTCCTTCAGCCATAGCGTATCTGAAACCGCCTATGATTGTGTCTTTAACTTCTCTTAAATGTTGTACACCTCTTGTCTTATCTATGAAAACGTTTATTCTCTCATCTATCGCTATTATTCCTCTTGCTTCATCGGTATCCCATCCTGCCTGTTCTCTAAGTATTTTAGCTCTAACTCTTGGATCTTGATCTTCTGTAACTACTCCTTCCTGAATAAGCTTGATTGTTGTTTCATCAAGCGGTTCTACTGAAATGTAGAACTTGTTGTGCTTGTTAGGTGATTTTCCTTCGAATATTCTTGAACCTGCTCTAATACTTTCTCTGTAAACTATTATCGGCTGTGAAGGTATTACTTCTATACCGTAGTTTTCCTTCATGAGTGTTAGTACTATTTCTAGGTGTAGGTGACCCATACCTGATATTAGATATTCACCTGTTTCCTCATTGATTTTAACAACTAGGTTAGGGTCTTCAATACTCATTTTTCTCAGAATATCTATTAGCTTTGGTAAGTCCCTACTGTTCTTAGGCTCGATAGCCATTGTAACTACAGGTTCCGATATGTATCTAAGCTTCTCAAAAGGCACCATAACATCTTTGAAACCTAGAGAGACTAATGTTTCACCTGCTCTTGCCTGGTCTACTCCAAGCAGAGCTACGATGTTTCCTGCAGGTATTCTTTCAGCGACCTCCCTATGGGGTCCCATGTATAGGCTTACTTGGAGAACTCTGTTCTTAGTTCTTGCCTGTATTAGCCAAACCTCATCTCCTGTTTTCACTGTTCCGGAGAATATTCTCCCCGTAGCTACAAGTCCTGCATGCCTATCGATGTTTATGTTATTTATGAAAATTACTGTTGGCCCATCAGGATTACATTCTAACATTGCCTTACCTATTTCAGAGTTTATGTCGCCTCTCCAAATTCTAGGTATTCTATATTTCTGAGCTATTTTCGGGTTAGGTACAAACCTGACTATCATGTCGAGTAGGGATACATGTAGTGGGGCTATTTTCGCAAATTCCTTAACAGCTTCAGGACCTCTCTTATAAGCTTCAACTACATCTGAGAATTTGATGCCTACTTTAGCAGCGTAAGGTACTGTAAAGCCCCATCCATCTTTCGCTGAACCTATAGCTACCATGCCTTTAGCTACGTTCAACTTCCATTTCTCCTTAAATCCTGGTTCCCCATAGGTTTCTATTAACCCGTTAACCTCCTTAATTATCTGAACAATTCTCTCTTGAATTTGCTGAGGTGTTAAGCGTAGCTCCTTAATTAACCTGTCAACCTTGTTTATGTAGAGTAGTGGTCTAACTCTTTCTTCTAAAGCCTGTCTTAACACGGTTTCTGTTTGTGTCATAACTCCCTCTACAGCGTCAACGACAACTAATGCTCCATCAAGAACTCTTAATGCACGCGTAACTTTGCCTGAGAAGTCAACGTGGCCAGGGGTGTCGATTAAGTTAATAACATAGGGTTTTCCTTCGTACTCATGGTAAAGGCTTATGTTAGCTGATTTAACTGTTATACCTCTCCTCTGCTCTACGTCTAAGTAGTCTAGAGCAAGTGCTTCACCAGCAACTTTAGGTGAAAGAATACCAGCTGCCATAAGTAAGTGATCCGAAGTCGTTGTTTTGCCGTGGTCTACGTGAGCAATTATACCTATGTTCCTAACCTGTTCTATGTTATTCATTATCTTTAGTATATCTTCAACCATCTTATACTTGACCATGGCTTGTAACCTCTATTTTGGCTATACACCATACTTTTGTTCCTAAGTCATCTAAAGCTAAATTGAGTAGGTATTTATAAATTCTCTGAATATTAGACAAATAATAGTAGTGAGTTCTTAAAGCATGATTAAGGATGTTTAATTGCACTTACCTAGATTCTTCACAATATCTAAAGCCTTATGTTCATTAGAAAGTAGTTCACAGTAAAGACCTTTAGGTCTCTCTACCCTATTTTCAACATTTAGAAAACGTGTTGGTGTTACTATGAAATCCACCGGGGCATCATGAATTTCATAGGGTATTGGCTGTCTTAGTACTTGGTAGTCATGAACTAAAGCTATTGTAAATATCTCCCTATCTATTTTATCTGCTTCCAATAAAATAGCGTATTCTAAATCGCTAAAACCTCCACCTTTTCCTAATCTAATGCCGTTAACTATAGATACTGCGACACAACCCACGACGAACAAGTCTATTCTTGGCAGCTTATAGGGGTTATTAATAATTTTACCGTAGTTAAAGGCTCCCCTTATTGTTGAAGCAAAAGCTATTCTATTTAAGGGTATGTGCCTGGGATTTAGAACTAAAAATCCTCTCCTGAGCTTAGGCGTTGGCATTACAAGAATTTTACCATGCCTTAAGGCTATTTCTCTAAACGATTTCAGTGGAGAATCCGGGTCTACTTTTATCACATTAGCTTTTTCGAAAACTTTAAGTCTAGCAACCTTTGAAGCTGCTAAGTTTGCCCCTATGAAATTAGGTATTCTCCCTATAATAGGCTTAGGTGGTAAAGATACTTTCCGTTCCTCTAAAATTCTCCATATTTTCTCCCTTATATTAGCTTTAATAGCTTTTACATTCTGCGACATAGTTTACCACACGCAGCTTAGTAAGCAATATTGCAAGTAAATCACTAATAGTAATGGTATAGAGGAAAATATTAGAAATAATGCATCCAATAGCTTTATCTTTAACTCGTAGAGAAAAGTTCTTCTTCTTACAGCTCCAAAAGCTCTTGATTCTAATACTTCAGCTACCCTATCAACTCTAAGAAATGATACTATAAAAACTGGGATTAATAATGCAAGAAACTTTCTAACCCTTCCCAAGAAACCACCTTTCTCAAGTTCTAATCCCCGAGCTCTTTGTGCATCATACACTGTTATGAAGTCTTTAGCCACTGTAGGTATGAACCTCACAGATAAAGTGAATGTGAAAGCTATATGGTAAGGTATTCCCAGCTTATATAGTGCTTGAGTTAAATCATCTAACGGTGTTGTTGTGAAAAATAGTGAGAAGCAGTAAATTAGCATAAAGAACCTAAAAATAGCTATAAACGACTGAAAAGCAACACCGAGATCTAGAAGTTTAGGAAAAGCATTTACAATATAGATTACTATGTAGAATAGCATAAGCATTTTCAGCATATTCTTAACGGATCTCCATATTCTACTTATATCAGCTCCTATAAGCGTTAAAGCGACTAAATACACTAAGATAAGTATTTGCAAGTAAACGTTTGTAACGAAGACTATAGTGGCAAGAATAAATATTAAATGTAGTAATTTTATTCTGGGATCTATACGGTATAGTAATTGCTTTCTCTTTCTAAATAGGAAGATTTCATATACCGATGAAATTAAACTTAACATTACATTGAGCACCTAAGTATTTCAAGTATTTTCCGAGCTAAATCATCTTCAGTTAGTGGCTTATGTTTAAGTATGTTGTAAGCTTCGGCTTCTTTAACAAGTCTAGGTATTTGAGGCATTATGAGGTTTGCCTTAGTTAATAGTTCCTCGTCATAGAGTATGTCCTTAGGCTTACCTATGGCTAAAATTTCCCCTTTATTCATGACAACTATTTTATCAAACCCTTCAGCGACAAAATCAATATCATGTGTAACTAAGATTATTGTTTTATCCTGTAGCGAGAGGAGTTTAATGTATTCCCTGATTTTCTCCTTTTGAAACCTGTCTTGACCTACAGTAGGCTCGTCAAACACTATTACATCAGGGTCATATGCTAAAACAGTTGCTATAGCTAGTCTTCTCATTTCACCACTACTAAGTGTGAAAGGAGATCTATCGGCGTAATCGTATAGGTCAAAAAGTCTTAACACCTTAGTAACTCTATACCTTATAGCTTCTTCTGAGAAACCAAAATTTTTAAGTGCGAAAGCAACTTCATCCCATACACTTTCTGAGAAAAACTGATGGTATGGGTTCTGGAAAATAACCCCTACTCTGCGGGCTAAGGTTGCAACAGTTGCTTTCCTAGTGTCGGTGCCGAATACTTTAACAGTACCCTTAAACGGTTTAAGAAGGCCATTAAAATGCTTTATCAACGTAGATTTTCCGGCTCCATTAGGCCCTATAATGGCTACCTTTTCTCCTACCTTTATCTCTAAATTAATATTCTTTAGTGCTACTACACCATTCGGATATATGTACCATAAGTTTTCTACTTCAATAGCTTTTACCACGGCTCAGAACCTCTTTAAGCATTATTGCAGCTTCTTCAACACTTATAGGAAAACGTTTGATTTCCACTATGTTGCTTATTTTCTTATATAATCTAACATATCTAGGTACATCTACTCCAGATTCTTCTGCTATATCTAATGGTAAGATATCTTTAGGTTTCCCTTTTGCAACTATTTTTCCATCTTTTAAGATGATCATTTTGTTAGCATATTTTGCTACCATATCTAATCTATGCTCTACAATAACTATGGTATACCCTTTCATGTTTAATTCATAGACTAAGTCCAAGAATTTTAAAGCACTTAAAGGGTCCATATGGGCTGTTGGCTCGTCGAACACTAAGACTTCAGGCATCATAGCCATTACTGAAGCTACTATTACCTTTTGTTGCTCACCTACAGAAAGCTCTATAGGGATTCTATCTCTCAAATGCTCAATATTTAAGTCTCTAAGAGCATTTTCTACTCTTTCCCTAATCACTTTACGCGGTAGGCCTAAATTTTCGAGACCAAAAGCTACTTCTCTCTCAACAGATAACGTTAATATCTGGTTTTCAGGATCTTGGAAAACTATTCCAACAGTTCTCGATAATTCAGCTACAGTACAATACCTTGTATCCTTGCCTTTAACGGAAACTTTTCCTTCAAATCTACCTCCATAAAGATGGGGTATTATGCCGTTAAACGTTTTAACTAATGTAGACTTACCGCTACCACTTGGACCTGTTATTAATAGGAAATCACCCCTGTCGATTTTCAAGCTAATATTGGCTAAAGCAGGTTTCGAACTACCAGGGTAATAGTACGTTAAATTATCAACTTCAATTATGGTCATGGCTTTTTGTCCTCTATTCTAGGGCTTTAAAGGTGTTAGTTTTAGTCCTTTATTTTCAAGTGTTTTAGAGAGTATTTTAATTATCAAGCCTTTAACATGATCAATAGTTACATTTTTTCCTTCGGCACCTGCTGCGGCATCATGGCCTCCACCAGTACCTCCTATGGCCTCGCCTAGCTTAACCATTATGTCTTTGCCTAAATGGATGCCTAGATTCCTAACTATGTTCTGCTTTGCTCTTGCAGAAACCCTTATTGTACCATTCTCTGAAATTACAAAGGCCATATCGGCTCCTAAGTCGAGAATAGCCCTAGCAGCGCTTGCTTCGTAAGCACCGACATTTGTTATTGCTATTAAATAGTCTCCTGCTCTAAAAAGATCCATTCTCATAGACGCCTTTAACCTAGCTATTTTCTCCGAAATACCCATGGGTGTTTTGATTATGCTTGCTAAACTCTTGTACTCACCTACTACTTCAAGAAGTTCTGCAGCTACTTTAAATGTTAAAGGTCTTGCTATGCTAAACTGCCGTGTATCATACAATATGGCTATAAGGAGGTATTGAGCAATATCTTTAGGTATTTGGACACCACATTCCTTGTATAGCTGATAAACAAGCTCCGCGGTAGATTTCGCTTCGGCATCAACATATAGTATGGCTTTTTCTAGGAAAAAACTATGAGTGAAATGGTGGTCAATTAAAGCTACTTTAACCCCCTCTCTTGAAATAAGTTCTACATATTCACCAAGCTGCTCAGGAGAACCTGTATCTACAACGAAAACTAAGTCGTACTTCTTATCCTTAATGCCCTTGCTTAGGTAATCCACTTTCAAAGAGAAGTATTCAGCAATTCTCTTGGTAATAGCACTAATGCTTTCAGGAAAATATAGATCTGCTCTTATCCCGCATAATTCCTCTACAAGTTTAGAAATGGCATAAGCTGAGAAAAAAGCGTCGGGATCGGCATTTTTATGGGTAACTACGGCTACAGTTCTTGATGAAGATATTACCTTACATAGTTCGTTTTTTAACATATTTCATCAGCCTGTTCTCAATAGTTCTAGTAGCTTCTCGTATAGCAGCATCTATTATGTTATCATATTCTAGTTCTAAGAATTTAGGAGCAGAAAAAGCAGCATCTATTGTAAAAGTTAGTTTATCATCTTTATCTACGATTATGGTTACGTCTAGGTCGCTAACTAGCTTATCACCAACACTTTTCACTATGTACTTTCTTATAATCTCTTCTGCTTCGAGAATTATATCTGAAATTACATCTTCATTTATTTTATCTAGGTCTAGGTTTAAAATGGTGATATCATGTTCTCTCCTAACCACAAATAAACACCAAATGTTGTTAAGATAATGCTAGGTTCCTAGCTGATTTCTACGTCCGTCTATAAGTTTTCATTAGTTCTTCGGTAACTTTCTTTCTCAAATCTTCAAACTGCTTTTGCAGGAAGCTTTCCTGTTTCTCCAAGGTTCTTTTTCTTAGCTCTAAAATCTCCTTCTTCTCCGTAAGTTCCTTCATTAAATCCTCCTTAGATGTTTTCACAAGTATGTGCCCTATGCTTTTGTACAGTTCTGCATCATTGGACATTTTAGTTAGTTCACTAATTACCCTTTCAACTTCTCTCAGCTCGGCTTCAACACTTTGCTTCTGAGCAAGGACTATTCTTAATTGTTCTTGCAGCTGCTGTAATTGAGCTATTCTTGTTTGCAGTTCAGGAGGTATTTTCTCAGCCATGCTTTTCCACTTCCCTAACATATTTAACTGTATTCAATATACTTGAAAACCACGATAAATAAGAATTTAACGCTGCCCTTAAACTTGATGTACTGTCTGCTTCGACAACTAATTCCACCTTATTCCCCTCTCTAGCTATAAACGCTTTAGTTCTCTCCGTAGGCATACTCTTCGCTTCAGGAAGAACAGCTTCGTAAACTACTCTTGCTTCCTCTTCACTATCAAATTCTAGAATAATATGTGCCTCTCGTTTCATATTCGAAAACCCTATTGACTTCTTATTTTCAATATTGGGCCTACAATCTTATTTACTGAGGGGTTAATAAAGAGTAGGAGAACTATGTTATTTCTAGGCTTTAGAGAAACTATGACATCGAATTCTTTCTTTAGATTTTCATCATAAAGTATTTTAGCATTGAAGCTGAAAGTTATCTTCTCAACTAATTCTGCTAATTCTTTCTCCAGAAATTCTACTGCAATACTTTCAGGGTTGTATACTCTGGAAACATTGGTTAATTCCCTCCATAAAGCAACACCTACTAGTTTAAACGTTGTATATTCCTTCAATTTTCTATCTTCAATAACATACACTTTCAAGGCTGAAGGATTTCCTTTCTTCTCATGGACAACAATTAATCTATTAGCGTTAATAGTTAAAGCATCTATAAGCAAGTCTGTTAATGTTTTCTTGCCTCTATTTAATTTTACAGAAAAGGGTAGGACGGAAGATAGTTCTTTAACAAAAGTTCTTGTTCTAGGAGAAGGCCTATGCGATGTAGTTACTATGATTTTCCTTTTAACCATGGTTTACTCTTTCCTAACAATAATAGGCGGGAAGAACTTATTCAATCCTGTTCTAGGTACGTAAGCTCCTCCAGCAAATACTGCTCCACATTTCCTACATTTCCATATACCCACGCTAATCCTGTAAACTCTACCCTTTACTCCGCAGAAGGGACATGTATGTGGTGCATATCTTTTCTCTAGTATTTCTTTAACCTTCTTCCTTAAAGTAGATCCGTATCTTGCACCGTAGCGGCCAGCTATGCCGACAACTTTTGTCCTACCCATGGCTAAAACCTCTTAGCATACTATTTGTGGTCTAGAATGTGTAGTAGGTTTTAGTTTAAAAAATTTATTGGTTAACTATTTCTTTATGTTCTTTAGCGCTTCATTTATCTTATCAAACAATGTTTTAGATGCTTCCTTAGCTATTTTCACTGCTTCAATGACTTCGTCCACAGTAAATGTTCCTGAACCCATTTTCTGCATTCCAGCTATTTTACCGTCCTCTGAAACAGATATTGCTAGTCTGCAGTCGAGCACCTGTTCTTCGTCTATGTTAGGGTCTACTATGAACTTCCCGTTCACTTTGCCTATGCTAACAGTAACTACCTTGTTTGTTATAGGTAGTGGTTCTCTTACCTCCTTATCCAACTCTACTGTTTTACCGTCCTCCCTAATTACTGCTTTAGGTATTCTTGCTGTTAAAAGAGTTGTTATAGCAGCTAACATTGATGTATCAAGCAAGTTACCGTCGTGGTCGAAAACGTATATATCAAGCCATAGGATGTAAACTTTTTCACCAGGGATTATAGCTAATTTCTCCAAATCAATTACCTTTAATTCTCTTATACTTCTATCTATAACCCTAGCGAGCTCTATAGCATTCTCATCTGGTGGTCCTGGCTCGAAGGTTGGTGAAGCAAAAGGCACGAACTCAGCATTTACCGTTATAACTCCGCAGTTAGGTGTGTCGGGATATGGTGTACCTATTCCTACTTTTAAACCGGCTATTACCAGTGTTCCTCCTATCTTAGCGTAGGCTGAGCCTTCGGCTTTAGAGATATAGTTGGGTATTATAGTTATTTCACGGTATTCATTCAGTTTTCTTCCATCAACTCTTAAACCTTTCTTTATGAGCGAGACTATTGATGATTTCTTTAACCTTGAAACTATTCTTTGGTTAGAAGGAGTCATGCTCAAGAAATACTACACCTCTTCAACCTTTATTTCAACATATTTTTTCATGAGAGCTTGCTTCTCTATTTCATAGAGTTGCATTATGCCCTTTTGTGCTAGCTTAAGTGCTTCATAGAATTCTTCCTCCGTCAATACTCCATTAAGCTGTAGTAAGACTATTTCACCAAGGCTTGGCATCATAGCTATGGGCATGTCTGCTTCGCCAAATTCGTCTTCAACCTGGTTTACATCTAAGACCAAAGTTCCATTAACTTTGCCTACAGCTACAGCTGCAATGAGATCTCTCATAGGTATACCAGCATCAGCTAATGCAAGAGATGCTGCCATAAGCCCTGCTGTTCTAGTTCCGGCATCTGCTTGTATTACTTCTATGAAAACGTCAATAGTTGTTCTAGGATAGAGCTCCACGAAAATAACTGATTCTAAAGCTTCTCTAATAACTTTTGAGAGTTCTATTTCCCTCCTAGTAGGAGCTGGTGATTTCCTTTCATCGGTAGAATAAGGTACCATATGATATCTTGTTCTTAAAATAGCTCTATCGGGTAATGTTAAGTGTTTAGGATGAATTTCTCTTGGACCATAAACTGCAGCTAAAACTCTGGTATTTCCTTGCTCAACATAAGCTGAGCCATCAGCGTTCTTTAATACGCCGACCTCCATTTTTACCGGTCTTAACTGATCAGGTTTTCTACCATCAATTCTTAATCCATTTTCATCAATTAACTTTATTTTCTCACTCTTCATTTTATAAGACCTCTTTTCCTTAATTCTTCTCTAATAAACATCTTAACACGATCCGTTAACCCGGAAGTATGGGTTTCACGTTCAATCTTCTTAATAGCTAATACAGCTACTTCTTCATGTGCAGGTGTAGGGCCTATTATCCATATTCTACCGTTTAAACCTATGGTTATCTGGCACTTAGTTTCCTCCTTGACCATATTTATCATTGAGCCTCTTCTACCTATAACTCGTGGGACCCGCGAAGGTATTATTTCCACAATAACTCCTTTGGTTATTTTACCTAACCCTTTACCCTTAACTGTTAACACAGGGTTTCTTGTACGGTCAAACTGGCTTATTTTAGCTAAAACAAGGTCACCTATATCCAGGTGTCTCCTTAAATTATCTTTTAGAGGATTAAACGGTTTATTTAGCACGTCGCTTGCATGAAGTATTGCCAGGTAAGGTGATCTAATGTCTACAGTCCACGATGTTAAACCTATATCTACTATCATACCTATAACTACATCGTCAACTTTGGGAAAGTAGAATCCCTCAAGAGCTATAACAGAAAGTCTCCTACCTTCCTGAATATCAGCTAAACCAATAACTGATGAGTAGTATTTATCGCCAACCTTATATATGGTGTGCTGAGCCTTAACCTCAACATCCTTACCTTCGGCCAGTAGTTGCCCTGGTAAAACTATTTGCCTATGTTGAACAAGTATTGGCATTGTGTTTCACCATTTAGTTTCGACTATTTTCACTATACCTGTTCCTTTAGAAACTGAGTTAACCCTATCTATGAGTGTTTGCTGCATCCCGGCAGGTATTTCAAGTTCCATAAATAAGCTACCATCACTTAGCCAGCTAACCCTTTTCACATCTCCTAAACTAGCCAAAACACCATATGCTCTAGAGGAGTAAGGTGGTGGTATCTTAACTCTAACTATAGCTTTAGCTATTTTAATTGGCAAAACCCTACTTAACTTCTTAATTATCTCTAATGCCTGTGATTCCGTGTCTTTAAAGGGGTCAATACCTACTCTTATCTGTTCTAAAGCTAATTCTATTCTTCTAGGTGGGTGTGGAAGCTTAGTTCTAGGGTCAACACAGTTTCTAGCTATGAAATCTATTATTTTCCTCTTCTTAGCTTCTATTAGCTTCCTCCTTTGCTCCGTTGTAAGCTGTAATTCTCCTTTCCTTAGGATTTCCTCAGCAGCCTTGTATATGTCTGTTGTACCGAAAACTTTCTTAACAGTTTCCTCCGAAGCTTTTAATCCCTTCCTAGCATCCTTATATATGAAGTCACCTACAAGAATTTCCCTAATATCTATCCTAGCTCCACTTTTAAATTCAAACGCTAAATCGGGTTTAACCAGGATTTCAAATCTATGACCATGAGATTCCAACCTTGCGATGACATACTCGGTTCTCTTAGTACCCAATGCTATCAGCCTACTATTGAACTGTGTTTATTCTCTGCTTCTAAGATAGTGTTAGCCCTTAATCTTAGATATGTATTCGGAAATTTCACTTATCGAGAGTTTCTTAAAAACGGGTTTTTCCTTACTCACATAACCTATTTCCAAATACTCAGGGCCTAGTTCTTCTTTAGAAGCTTCCATAAGTGTTTTAATAGCTAATGTTATGAGTTCACTCATTGTTAACTCTTCTTTGTAATGTTTTTCAAGGTACTCGTTTGCTGCTTGACCTTCTGCTCCAATAGCTACAGCAAAGTAGCTCATGTATTGCCCACTAGGTTCCGTCATGAAGAGTCTAGGACCAGTATCATCAACGCCGCCTATTATTAACGCTACTCCGAAAGGCCTAACACCAGCATGTTGAGTATAGCTTTGCTTTACATCACATATTCTTCTAGTTAGAAGTTCTATGCTTATTTTCTCATCATAAAGTAGCTTATGCTGTATAGCTCTTAACCTAGCATAATCTACAAGAACTCTGCCGTCTGAGGCGAACCCAGCAAAAGTCATTCCAATGTGATCATCTATTTTAAATACTTTCTCAATACCTGAAAAATCCATTAGAGGTAAGACTTTTCTCTTAATAGCCGCTAAAACAACACCATGTTTAGATCTAATACCTAAAGTAGTCCAACCTCTTCTAACAGCTTCGAAAGCGTATTCAACCTGGTATAGTTTACCATCAGGTGAAAATACTGTTATAGCTCTATCGTAACCCATTGTCGATGGAGGGAACATTTCAGCACTCCTCTGTATTTACTTTTGGACTCTACATCTAAAGTTTATAGAGATGTAAATATACCTTACCACAGTTTACTGGCGTCGTATATTTTAAACGTTATGTCAGCTGGTAGTCCCTCAATCACATTTCTCATTAATTAACCGGGGAATTCATCATCCACCTAACTAGTATCTATGTAATGAAGTTTAAACTTATTGCTTACATAAATGTAATTTAGTTTAAACATCCGGCTTTAATTAGCACGGACTTAACATGTTCTTCAAAAAACCTTTCTGGAACATATCCGACAACTCTATCATAAACCGTGCCATCAATTAAAGCAATAGTTGTAGGTACGCCTAAAACCCCGTATTCGTATGCAACTTCTGGAGCGTAAAGAACGTTAAGTCTTATGAAAGCAGCTTTGCCTTGGTACTTTCTGCCGACTCTTAGGAATATTGGCTTAAATATTTCACAGTGAGGACAGGTTGTAGAGTAAAAGTTTATGAAAACTGTCTTACATATGCTGAGTATGCTATGTAGTTCACTTGAACTTAATATCTCATATCCCACTTCAACTACTCTTTTACAACACTTCCTTTCTACTCTTCGAGATATTTTTCGAGCCAACTGTTCAAGTACTTTCTCTAAGTATTCGTCATGTAGTTCGCTTGACATTACTTTGCACCTTGTAGAAAACATGTATGAGATTATTTGGGGAATCAGTTCGTCGCGAGTTCTTCACCTATCCGGAATGGAGCGGCTTCATCATCTCCGCTTACTTCTAATCTATACTAAGTGTTTTAACTATTTCTCTAGCTTTACGTAGCGTACCTGTAGTTTTTAAAGGAATAATGTTTATTTTGTCTCCGGTTTTTATAGAGGCTAACGCTAGTGCGAAAAGTACAGCGTCCTTATATGTGTGGACGCACCTAATAATTCCCTTCATACTTTGCTCATCATAGCTTATTAGCTTAGCATTAATATTTCCTGATCCTATCAAGCCAAATGTTTCCTTAATTAAGCCATCTATTAGTGATTTTACTTCCTCCAATCTAAGAGGTTTTTCAGAAACTATTTGGAAAACTATGTATCTTTTCCTAGGTTTCCTTAATACTTCCTTAAGCTTCAACTTTTCACTCTTAACTTTCAGTATTGTTCTATTTGTAATTATTATCATTTTAATTAGCTTAAACAAAGTAAATGTAAGTATTAACATGATAAGAGCAAGAACAGAGAAAATAGCAAATATAGGTAAATTTATGAGGCCAAATATGAAAAGAGATGTTGTAGCCATAATAAACATTAGTTCTACGATTAACACGGCTATGAATAGCTTCAACGCATTCATAGTGAACACCTTAAGTACTTCATACTATGTCGACTCCTGGTTCTGTGTGTTTCTTAGACAATCTATGTATGTTCCTTTTGATAACGTTAAGGGGTGTATTGTATATTGCTTGTTTAGCATAGGAATAAGGCATACCAAGCACTACTAGTAGCGAAGCTAACTGAAGCGGTGTTTTAACATTTTTGGGTGTAGAACTTCCTGAAGAAATCACTATGGGAACATTGTTCTTTATAGCTAAGCCTAATGTTCTACGTAAATTGAATATTAATCCTTTATGTGTAGAAGACCATAATTTGTTAAACTGTAGTTCCAGTATTGTTCCCGTACTTCTCATTAGCTTCATCTGTGATTTATCAAAGAATTTAGCCAGCTCTCTATCTCCGTAAACAATGCTGTCAACTCTTCTATCTCTAGCCACAAATCTAAGAGCTTCTACGTTTAATGGCTTAGAAGATATTATGTGGAATTCGTATCTTAATTTTCTTAAACACCTCTTTAGCCATGAGATATCTGAGCCTATAATATGTAAGCGTGTAAAAATATTTTCAAAGCCATGTTCCTTTATCATTTTCTTAAGCTCATTGGTCTTAGTTATTAGCTCTTTAAAATCATCTTGCTCTTTTAGCGTTATAGATACAACTACTGTTTTAAAACCTAGTTTTAAGGCCATTTTTACTAACTTAGCTGTTTCTTCAGTGTTCCTATAGTATACGCAGAAATCTACAGGCCCTCTTAATTCCATCTCATATCATTCCAATGCTTTCCAAATATTCTCCAATAGCTTTACTCTTCTTCTTTACACCTTTAAATGTTACTATAACCCTTATAACATCGTCACTATCCTCTAATACTACGTTTCCAAGGTATGCTTCCTGCTTAGAAAACCTTAGATAAAGCTTTGATGCTTCGGTTCTTAAATCTAAGGATGCTTTCAAAATTCTCTTACTAATATCGTCCATTTTGTTAGCTATGTACTTTAACGTTTCTTCTGCTTCTTTACCTTTCACTTGAAAAGTTATTCTCACAATGGGGTTACCATAATGTCCCTTCAAAGTATCTTCCTTAAACTCTACTTTTTTCCTCTTATTTTCAGGCACTAAGTTCAACATAGCTTGTTTTACTTTAGAAACATCTTCTGTAGCATGACAATTAGTTGCAAATTCTAAACACCTAACTCTTACAGGCACAAAGTTCATCCTCAAACTAAAAATTTATGAAAACAAGAAGTTAAAGTGTAGCCCAAATAAATTCAAGTGAAGAACATAAAAGCGTTAAACATAGAATAGATGAGGGTCTTATTCTTCTGGACGTATAACTCTAGCTCCCCTAGATGCTTCATGCCTCTTCTTAAGCTTTCTCTCTTTCCGCTTCTTCTTCCACTTATATTTGTGTGTACCTTTAAGCCCTCTACTTCTTAGAAGCCCTCTCATTCTTCTACCAGCTGCGGTTTTCCCTCGAAAAACACGTCCTTTCTGGGATGGATGACATATCCAATTAATATCAGGATCGTTTTTTATAGCCGGATGGTTAGGATCTACAAGTATAACTTCATACCACTTATACTTACCGTCTTCAGCAACATAGTAGCTGTTAAGAACTTCTAGATTAGGATATTTTCTAGCAGCTCTTTCCTCAGCTATTAACCTTAAACTCTTAGCTGGTGCAAAACCATAGACACCCATTCTTTTAGGTCTCCTACCTGATCTTGGTCTTGGTTTCCTACGTCCACCCTTCCTTACTCTAACACGTACAACTACGAAACCCTGCTTAGCTTTATAACCTAAAGCCCTTGCTCTATCTAATCTTGTTGGCTTATCTATCCTAACCACGGAAGGTCCTTTACGCCACTTAATCAACTTTTCCTTCATTAGCTTCTTAAGCTCCTCTGTCGACTTCTTCCATAGCTCCTTAAGGTACTTGTACATGGCTATTCACCAATATTAATTCGTATTTTGAGAATGCTGGTGGAAGTTTATAAATTTATATGTTTCTTTTAGAGAAGCTATTTCCACCACATATTAAAGGTATAAAGTTTATAAGTTTTTATGAACCATATAGTGTAACCTACATGTATTCAATAGAGTTGGTCATAAATGCCCTTATTAATTGGAGTTATTGGAAAGACTAATGTAGGCAAATCAACGTTCTTTACTGCTGCCACTATGGTCTCGGTAAGTATAGCTAACCATCCATTCACCACGATTAAGCCGAATATTGGGGTAGGTTATGTTAGGAAGCAATGTGTTTGTAAAGAATTTGGTGTTAAAGATAATCCCCAAAACTCAATATGCATAAACGGGATAAGATTCATACCAGTAACTTTAATGGATGTGGCAGGCTTAATTCCAGGCGCACACAAAGGTAGAGGTTTAGGCAATAAATTTTTAGACGATTTACGTAAAGCGGATGTACTACTGCACATAGTTGATGCATCAGGCTCAACAGATGCTGAAGGGAGACCTGTACCTCCAGGAACATATAATCCCGTAGAAGAGGTTGTTCAGATACAGAACGAAGTAGATATGTGGCTTTTCCAAATACTTCAAAAAGACTGGAGAAAACTTGTTCACAAAGCAGAGTCTGAAGGAAAATTCGAAGAAATACTTGCTGAGAGGCTTTCAGGTCTTTCTATAACGAAAATTCATGTTATTGAAGCTTTAAGAAAATCAAAACTAGAGTCATCAAAACCTTCCTCCTGGAGGAGTGAGGAATTACTTTTATTTGTTAAAAATCTTAGAAAAATAGCTAAACCAACAATAATCGTAGCTAATAAGGCAGATCTTTCAATAGCAGAGGACTTCATAAAAGAAATGAGGAAAGAACTTAAGGATCAAATAATTATTCCCACATCAGCATTAGCAGAACTTGTTTTAAGGAGAGCAGTTAACAAAGGAGTGATAAAGTATATTCCAGGAGATCCCGATTTCAAAATCCTGGATTCTTCAAAACTTACCACTAGAGAAAGAAAAGGGCTAGAATACATTAGAGAGAAAGTTTTTAAAAAATGGGGTTCAACAGGTGTTCAGCAAGCAATAAACAAGGCTGTCTTGGAGAAACTTAGCATGATAACCGTTTACCCTGTAGAAGACCCTATAAAGCTAACGGATCATAAAGGAAATGTTCTCCCCGATGTCTATCTTGTAAGGAAAGGTACAAGAGCCAGAGAATTAGCTTATAAAATACATACCGATCTTGGTAAAACATTTCTTTACGCTATAGATGTACGTACTAAAAGAAGACTTGGAGAAGACTATGTGTTAAAGGATAACGATGTAATATCTATAGTAGCGGCGAAAGGAAGATAGAAACCATTTCAGTATTTTATATACAATCTTATATACCCTCCTTAGGTTAAGTTTTAATAGTAGAAACATAGTTTCTGTTTTCTGAATGTTTCGAACAGATAGAATAGTAGAGGTTAATGAAATGCTGAGTTTAGCTAAGCTACTACAACTAACTGGATTATCTGCAACAGCAGCTCTTGTACTAGCTATCTTAATTGTTGAAGGAAGACCTTTATCTCTGAAAGAACTTTCCGAGAAAACAGGGTATGCTAAGGGACACTTATCTTCCATTCTTCAATTTCTTGAAAGCAGGAAATTGGTGGAGAGAGTATATGAAAAACGCAGAAAACTTCTAGTTAAAGTTAAGGAGAAAGCAGTTAGTAACTTACTTAGAGAGCATTTATCTACGTTAAGAGAAATTATTCAAGAAATTATCTCAGAAATGAAGAAAGATATTGTTGTAACAGAGCTTAAACCATTCGAAGTAGAGCTTATGAAGATGCTTAAAGTTTTAAGGTAGGTTTTTATGGGCGTATTAGAGGATAAAGCATTTCATATAGTGCTAATTACCAAGGGAAATGTAGATGATAGAAAGGTATTAGATAAGATGCTCAGCTGCTCTAGTTTAGGTTTCAAGAAATTCATTATCCATGTTTTAACAAAGGAAGATAGACCACTATATTTTGAGAAAATAAGGGACATAATTTTCGAAAATATAGCTTTTACCCTCATAATAAAGTACCATAAAATGTCTCATGTAAACTTAAATAAGTTTCTCAACGAGTTAAGAAGTAAACCGCATGAAGTTATTGAAGCATGAAAAAGGTGAAGTCTATGGGCAAGTATGAAATAGTATTAACTACTGACAGAACTATGATGAGCAACCATCATGGTAGGGAGTTCCTAGGTTTCTTGGCTACCGGGCCTGCTATAGGCTTACCTGAAAAACTGTGGTTATGGCTTGCTGCACCCAAAGTTAGGGTTGATGAAGAAGGTAAACCTGTTGAAGCACCTTACGGCATGAGGAAAGTCGAAGCTAAACTTATTGAGGCAGGGTTTAAAGCCGCAATAATAGATCCTGATCACATCCATAAACACTTAGATTCTATGAAAATACTTATGCTAGGCCATCATGACTATTTTGCGTATGGCCCGCCTAGTAGTGAATGGTGGATGATTACGGGAAAAGAGCCTATTAATAGGGTTTCATTCAGGAAGCTCATGGAAAGTCCTGCAGTTAAAAAAGCTAGGGAAAAAGGTGTTAAGATTATAGCTGGAGGCCCTGGCGCCTGGCAGTGGCTTTGGGAATTAGAATATTGGAGAAAATGGGGTGTTGACCTTGTTATTGACGGTGAAGTAGAGAAGGTCATAGTTGAAATTGTTGAAGAAGCATTAGCTAATGAACCTTTACCAGACTACATTTATGTTGGACCATATGATAGTCCGAGTATTGAAGAAATTCCCGTAATTAAGGGTGCAAGCGTTAATGGTCTAG